>JADMIO011507008.1_pt1 | contig 84269 bp, 79 predicted proteins | sample 8958161 | NCBI WGS metagenome assembly JADMIO01 (sample SAMN16585339, study PRJNA669376) | soil metagenome | isolation source: Crop rotation soil | place: USA: Cullars Rotation, Alabama | collected 2011 | reverse complement strand
GACAACTTGTCCACGTGGAATTCTAAGCTTAGGATCCCAATGTGCTGGAAAGAGGTCTCTTCCTTTCGCACGGCGATTTTTATGCTTACACGATCGTCGAACGCCTGGGTTTACACCCGGAAGGATTCATTCGCGCGGGCTGCGGCATCTACACGACTGAAGAAGAGATCGACCGCTTAATCGACGGCGTTGATAAAATCAGCCAGTAGTCCATAAGCAGTGCTCTGTAAGTTCGGCCGGTGCGACATGATCGTCAATCCGGGCATCACGTCGAGCTCAAAGTGAATCGCGAGCGACGTGCCGCGCACACCACCGAGCGGATCACTCGTCGCAACCTGCTCGGGTCTGACGGAGGCACTCACGGATCCGTCGGCGTTCACGATCACGCGTGAGACTAACTTGTACGGCCGGCCCTCGGCCCGCGCCGCTTGCAACGTCGCCGGATCGAGCCCGCGTATTCCTTCGCGTCTCACGTTCGACGGCGGCAGCGGCACTCGCAAGATAACTCGCGCCATCGCACAAACCTTCATGATCGAGTCCCAGCCGTCGACGTCGTGACTCGGATCAGTTTCAGCGACACCGAGCTCCTGCGCTGTCTTCACGCCCTCGTCGAAACTCCTGCCCGCCTCCATCGTCTCGATAATCACGTTTGTAGTTGAATTGAACGCGCCACTAAAGCCTCGCACCTTCACGGCGGGCAATGTCTCGCGAAAAAGCGAGAAGACAGGCGCGCTATCGAGCACAGTAGCCTCAAACATGAATCGCCGGCCTTGCGCGATAGCGAGCTCGTTCAACTCGTCGTACGCATAAACCAGCGGCGCTTTGTTTGCGGTGATCGTATGCGCCCCCGCTTGCAGAGATTTTCTAAGATACTCGATCGCGGGTTGACCCGTTTGCGGATTCAACGAAGTCGTTTCAAACACAACATCAGGCTTCGCACGCGCGAGCCACTCATCGATGCCTTGCACCTTCTCCGTCTCATCACTGCCATCGAGCAACCGCGCAACATCGATCCCATTCTCACTCGCGCGCCAACCCATCCGCCGCGTCGCGAACCCGACGACTTCCCACTCGATGCCATATCTCTCGCGCAACTCCGCCGACTTCGAAACAAACAACCTCGCGAGCGCGCGCCCAACGTTTCCAAAACCAAGGAAGCAGATTCGATATAGTTTCATGTATATTTGGATAGGACTCCCGTCATGAAACAATATCACGATCTTCTAAGATCTATACTCGATAACGGCGCCGAGCATAGCGATCGCACCGGTGTCGGCACGATTTCGCATTTCGGCTTTCACACGCGCTTCAACCTGCGCGAGGGATTTCCAATCGTCACGACGAAGCGCGTTCCGTTTCGCTGGGTGGCGGAAGAGTTGTTCTGGTTTCTGTCAGGTGATACGAGCGAGACAAACCTGCGTGCGCGCGGTGTTGATATCTGGGCCGAGTGGGCGGACGAGGCGCACACGGAGAAGTTTGGACGACCCGCAGGAGATCTTGGTCCAGTGTACGGTTATCTCTGGCGATCGTTTGGTGGAAACTATCCCGAACGCAACGGCGTGGATCAGATCGCAAATCTAATAAAACAGATCCGGACTAACCCTGATTCACGCAGACTGATCGTCACTGGCTGGGATCCACGCCAGGCCGATAATGTCGACCTTCCTCCGTGCCATACGTTGTTTCAGTTTAAAGTCGAGAACGGCCGCATCGTGCACTGCCAGCTCTACCAACGTTCCGCCGACGCGTTTCTCGGCGTTCCCTTCAACATCAGCTCTTACGCACTGCTGACGCACCTGATCGCACACGTCACGAATCTCGAAGTCGGCGACTTTATCTACACGCTCGGCGACTACCACATCTACAAAAACCATCTCGAGCAGGTCCGGCAACTACTGTCGCGCGAACCGCTGCCGCTACCGCAACTGAAGATCAACGATCCGGAAAAGAAGCTGCGCGGACTCGAAGGATTGCTGGCAGTGAAATACGAAAACCTCGAACTGGTCGGCTACCAATCACACGGCAAAATCGCCGCCCCCGTCGCGGTATAGAGACAAACATCATGATCATCGGGATTGCAGCAGTCGATCGGAAGGGCGCGATAGGGAAGGGTGGGAAGTTGCCGTGGCATTACTCGGCGGACATGAAGTTTTTTCGGGAGACAACGAGCGGGCATGCGGTGGTGATGGGAAGGAAGACGTGGCTCACAATTGGGAAGCCCCTCAAGAATAGACTCAACATCGTGCTTAGTCGCGATACGGATATCGAGCCGCAGGAGTCGCTGATCGTGTTCAGCGATATTGAGTCGGTGTTGTCGTTTAATAAGTCACTGTCGACTGACTTGTTCGTGATCGGTGGCGCGCAGATCTATGAGGCGTTCCGGGAGCATATTGAGGAGTGGATCATTACTGAGGTCCCGCTCGTAGTTCCGGGTGCGGATGCGTTCATGCCGAAAGGTTACCTGGAAGGGTTTGAGGTGATGGATTCAAAATCCATCGATGAAGATCTGGTGGTAAAGTTCTATCAGAAATAAATCCGTGTAATCTGTGGCTAGAATAATTCGTCCAGCGCTTCATCGACGGATTTCACTCCAACAACTCGTACGCCCAACAAGCGCTCCAGTCCAGCAACATTCGAAGCCGGCAAAACGATCTTCTTGAATCCTAACGCCTGGGCTTCGCGGGCGCGCACCGAGGCTTGCATCGCGCCGCGCACTTCGCCGGTCAAGCCGATCTCACCAAAGACTGCGGTGTGTGGATCGACGGTCAGGTTTTTGAAGCTGGATACGATCGCTGTTATGACGCCGAGATCAACCGCCGGCTCGTCAACTTCCAACCCGCCGGCAATGTTCACAAACACATCGTCGCCCGTGAGTTGTAAACCGGCGCGTTTTTCGAGCATCGCGATCAGAAGCGCGACACGATTCTGATCGAGGCCCTGCGTCATGCGGCGGCCGGTTCCGTACTTCGTTCCCGAAACGAGCGCCTGGATCTCAACGAGCAGTGGTCGCGTGCCTTCCATGCATGCCGTGACGATCGATCCCGCAACGTTCTGCGGCCGTTCCTGTAGAAACATCTGCGACGGATTGGCCACCGGCATCAAGCCTACTCCTGTCATCTCAAAGACTCCTACTTCGTTCGCCGCGCCAAAACGATTCTTCACCGCACGCACGATGCGATGGTTGTGATGACGCTCGCCTTCGAAATAGAGCACCGTATCGACGATGTGTTCAAGAATCTTCGGACCAGCAATCGAGCCTTCTTTCGTGATGTGACCAATTAGAAATATCGGAACGCCACGATTCTTCGCGAGCAGGAGAAACTGGTGCGCCACTTCCCTCACCTGCGAAACAGATCCCGGCGCTGATTCGATCGCACTCGAAAAAACAGTCTGGATCGAGTCGACGATGATCGCGCCGGGCTTCAGACGCTCAATCTCGTTGATGACGTTTTCGAGGTTCGTCTCGGGAAGGATGAAAACGTTCTTTGCTTCGACTACGAGCCGCTCGCCACGCAACTTGATCTGCCGCTCCGACTCTTCACCCGAGATGTAGAGCACGAGCGCTCCGGCGGCGCTGAGTTTGTCCGCCACCTGAAGCAGCAGCGTGCTCTTGCCGATGCCTGGATCGCCGCCGATCAGTACGAGCGTGCCGGGCACGATGCCGCCGCCGAGCACGCGATCGAATTCAGTGACGCCGGAAGAAACGCGGACGTCGTCCTGTGGCTCGATCTCCGTGAAAGGGACGGCTGAGACGTTGCGGAGTTTAAAGCCGTTACGACGCGCGGGTTGCGATTTTTCTTCGACGAGTGAATTCCACTCGCCGCATTCCGCACACTTGCCGAGCCACTTGCCGGTTGAGTACCCGCAGTTTTGACAAACGAATAGAGTTTCTTTTTTCAATGCAATACAACCCGGCGCTACCGCGCTCGGTTCTGTGCGCGATGCGTAGCGCATAGAACCGAGCGCGGTAGCGCCGGGTCCATCCTCCTTATAACAACTCTTTCACGTTCTCGGTTGGCCGTCCCAACACCGCGCGATCGCCTCGCTCGACAATCGGCCGTTGAATCAGATCCGGATGCTCGATCATAAACCCGATCAACTCGCTGTCACTGAACTTGTCTTCCGCGAGTCCGAGCTCTTTGTAAGGAGCCTCACCCTTTCGCAAAAGATCGCGCGGTTTCATGTTCATCTTGCGCAATAGCTCAGTGAGCTTCTTTCGACTCAACGGCTCGGTGTAGTAATTGACCTTGTCGTATGTAATGCCACTCTCACGGAGCAGCTTGTCCATCTCGCGACACTTCGTTCAAGTCGGTTTTTCGTAAACTGTGATCTTGTCTGCCATGACTTACGGAAATATCCCCCTCACACTCGTTGCTTCAGCCACTCGCCCGACCGCAAGTATATAGGCGCCGGTCCGCATGTCGGTGTTGTGACGCTCGGCTGTCCCGTGCACCAACTCAAAGGCAGTGTGCATCGTCTGCTCGAGAGTTTCATTGATCTGGCGTTCCGACCAAAAGAACGAATTCTGATCCTGTACCCATTCATAGTAACTCACAGTGACGCCACCTGCATTCGCGAGAATATCAGGAATGAGCATCACTCCTTCATCCTCAAGCACTCGATCGGCTCCCGGCGTCGTTGGACCATTCGCCAGCTCGGCGATGATCTTTGCTTTCACTTTGCCCACGTTGCTGAGTGTGATCGCATTTTCGAGCGCCGACGGCAAAAGAATGTCGCAATCCACACCGATGATGTCGTCAGAAGGGATCTCCTTCGCGCCACTCAATCCCGCCAACGAGCCGGTTGCTGCTTTGTGCTTCAACGCTTCAGCTACGTCGATACCGGTGCTTGCATAAACTGCAGCCTTCGAGTCGCATGCCGCAACTACCTTCGCGCCATCTTCCGCCACGAGTCGAGCAATATTCGCGCCCGCGTTTCCGAAGCCGTGCACCGCCACACGCGAATCTTTCAAGCTCATCCCTTTGACGCGACACGCCTCGCGCAGCGCATAGAGACAACCGCGCGCCGTCGCTTCAGCACGTCCCTGCGATCCACCCAGCGAGATCGGTTTGCCGGTAACGACGCCGAGCTCGGTGTGACCCCGCACCATCGAGATCGTGTCCATGATCCACGCCATCGTCTGCTCGTCGGTGTAAACATCGGGCGCGGGAATGTCGCGATCGGGACCAATGATCGGCGCGATCTCGAAAGCGTAACGTCGTGTCAGTCGCTCCAGCTCGTTTCGCGACAGACTCTTCGGATCGCAAACCACTCCGCCTTTACCACCGCCATACGGAATGCCGACAGTCGCACATTTCCACGTCATCCATGAAGCAAGTGCTTTGACTTCGTCGAGCGAGACTTGTGGATGATAGCGAATGCCACCCTTTGCTGGTCCACGCGCGATGTTGTGCTGCACGCGATAACCTTCAAATACCTGCACGTCGCCGCCGTCCATCTTCACTGGAATCGAGACGATCAATTGCCGCTTGGCATTTTCGAGAACGTGCCGCAGGGAAGGGTCGAGGTCGAGGTAATCAGCCGCACGATTGAATTGTTGTTTCGCAATTTGATACGGGTTGAGGTCTTCCTGAAAGGCCTTTTGGGTCGCCATGCAATCTCCTCCTGGCAAGAATGGGGCTCGGAGCGGCAGTAATCGTATGCGGTGCGCCAGAAGGTTTCAAGCGAACGGGAACCCGCGCGGCTAAGTGGTGTCTAAATTGCCGAGTAGCTCCTGCGACCCGAATGGCACCGGCAAATAGCGGAGGAACTCGATGTTTAATAATCTGATTGAATCCAGTTCGCACACGCGGGAATACAAACGCCGCGGGTCGTTTCTGCTCTTCACCACTGGTATTTACGCTGTGTTGCTGGTGCTTGGTGGCGTTGCAAGTATTTACGCTTACGATGCGCGTCTAGAGGAGCAGTCTTTAGAAATCGTTACGCTGTTGCCGCCGGTGGAGGTCGTTCCAGCACAACCCGAAGCGGTATCGCGTCCGAATCAACCGAGAGAAACCAGCCGCAATGATTCAGGGATAACTGAGCGTGCGGTTGCTATGCTCAGTGTGAATCACCCGGAGGTTGTGCCTCCCAATGTCTCGACTGCGCCCAACATAAACAAGTCGTTGCCTGATCATGGTACGTACGCTGTCACGGGTCGGGATCGCGATGCCGCTGGTCCAATTGCTGGTCCAGGAATTCCAGGCGCCCAGGGAAGAGTGGCAGTGCCACCTGCTCAAGTCACACTGACGGATCAGCCGCCGCCACCGCCTGATCCACCGAAGCCGCCCCCGGTTATTAGTAAAGGAGTGATCACGGGCCTGGCGATTTCACTACCCAAGCCGAATTATCCGCCGCTCGCAAAGCAGATACGCTTACAGGGACAGGTCAGCGTCCAGGTGCTGGTTGACGAGTACGGCAAGGTAGTGTCAGCGAAGGCGCTGAATGGACATCCTTTGCTGCTGGTCGAAGCGCAAAGAGCCGCACTCCAGGCGCGCTTTGCACCAACGAAGCTCAGCAATCAACCGGTCAAAGTATCCGGAGTGATAACCTACAACTTCGTACTCGGTAATTAAGCTCCTGCCCAGCAAAAGAGGTACGGAACACGGCGTTCCGTACCTCTCCCGCCTAATCTTTTCTGCTCTAAAGACAGTAACCAAACTTGGACGGGGTCAGTACCACCTGCGGTAGCGGGTGGGTGCGTAGCTGTGCATAACCGCGGGTCAAAAGGCTGGCGCACCCACCCGCTACCGCAGGTGGTACCCCGTCCAACAATGGATCGTGATCCAGCAGCTGTAAAGCTAGACCGTGTCCAACAATGGAGTGTGAGCTTGCAGCTATAACAGGCTTCGGATCCAGCGATCGATCTCGTCCATCGACGTCTCGAAGATCTGGTCCGGCGACAAGCCAAACTTCTTCGGCGCCTTGAACGAGTGGTCGCCGCCTTCGATCTCGTGAAACTTGACGGCGGGACGAAGATCCTTGACCCAGGGCTTGATCTCGTCCGGTGAGCCAAGCGCGTCGCGAGTCCCCTGCACAAACAGCATGGGCTTCTTGATGTGCTCGAGGTGTTCGACGCGCAGCTTTGTCGACTGCCCGGGCGGGTGAAGCGGGTAACCGAGAAACACAAGACCCACAACGTCGCTCGCGAACGTTTCGCGATGTTCACCCGCCATCACCTGCGACGCGATGCGCCCGCCCATCGACTTCCCGCCAATCACTACACGATTGCCCTTCAGCTTCTTGTGTTTGAGCGCGGTCTCGATCACGGCCTCAAAACAACCCTCGAGCTTGTGCTTCTGATCGGGAACCGAACGGCCCTGTTCCATGTAGACGAAGTTGAACGTCATCACGTCGAGACCACGCGCGGCAAGGCCCTTCGCATACATGCGCATGAAACCACTCGCCTGGCTCGCGCCTGCGCCGTGGCCCAACACGACCGTCACGCCCGCACGGTTCTTCTTGTCAGCCGGATAAAGCAGCGCCGTGACTGCTTCTTTATCGTTGACCTGGACCGTCAGATTCTCTGCTTCGTCTGTCATTCGATTATTTGACGTCCTTCGCCAGCATGGCGAGCGCGTCTTTCAACTCGTTCTTGAATCTGTTGGCCACGCCTTTTTGCACGTTTGGAGAGTTCCTCGAAAAGTACGCCAAACTGCCGTCAGGTTTCGTCTTACCACGCTCAGCATAGATTGCGCGAATCACCAGCTCGTCAAAACTCGGATCATTCTTTTCACATTTCACCCTCGCTAAGGCTTTGTGAACGATCGTAGTCGCGCCGCCATGCTGTACGGCAGTTGACCAGACGACGTCTTTCAACGCATGGCAGCGACTGTTCACATCGAGCCCATCGTCACTGATTATCTTTGCAACGAGCAGATCGTAATGGGTCTTCTTGATGAAGTCGTGCTGGGCCTTTTGAAATGCGTCCGTTTCATTCTTGGCAATCCGCTTCCAACAGGCTGTGAATTCGGCAGTGCCGGCCTTGAGGTTCTGGAAGTCACTAAGCCATGGGAAACCGTCCTGCTTGACGAAGCGAGTTGCTACACCGAGTTTCGAGGCCATCTGATACGAGCCGTACGAAACACCGCCGCGATCTCCGGTGCCGGTCGATACGGTGCCGGGTCCGCGTCCGCCTGTTTCATACTTCGCGGAGAGTGTGCCCAGTAGTTCGGCCAATGCTTCGCCTAACGCGCCGGCAGCGGCGGCAACGGGAGCAGCAGGAGTGTCAGTTGTAGGTTTAGTTTTGGGAGCTGGATCAATTGCAGGAACGACGTTCGAAGGAAGCGGCTCTTCCGTCGAAGTGTCCGGGAGATTAATAAGCTGGCCAACCTTGATTTTGTCGGGGTTCTTTATCTGGGGGTTCGCCTTGAGCAACTCGGCAAGGCTGATACCGTTACGCTTGGCGACTTTCGAGAGATTATCGCCTGCCTTTACTTTATAGGTCATTTGCTGGGCTCCTTTTGCAATGCGGATACTGCGGGAGAGGAATAGTAGTAAACCGATTGAGACTGAGTCAATCTTGTTAATTCTGAAAATCTTGTAAAATCCTGTCTACAACTGACTAAACATACACGCGCGGCACGCGTTCACTAACCCCACACGTCACCTCGTACGACAACGTCCCGGCAATCCGCGCCAGATCTTCCGCCGGGATCTTCAGCTCCGCATTTTCCCGGTTCCAGCCAAGCAGCGTGATCTGATCGTCAATTTCAACGCCGGCTACATCAGTCACGTCGATCAACGTGAGATCCATCGACACGCGTCCCACCACTGGGGCAAACATCCCACGCACGATCACATGCGCCCGATTCGAAAGGCCACGCATGTAACCGTCGTGATAACCGACCGGCGCCGTCGCAATCAAACTCCTTCGCGACGCTTCAAACGTGCAACCGTATCCGATCGTCTCGCCTGGCGGCACCCACTTCACCAAACATATTCTCGAGTGCAGCGACATGACAGGCAGTAGTCCCGGACTCGGCGTCGCAAGTCCCAGCACATCTCGCCAGAGTCCATACAACACACCACCCGGCCGCACGAGGTTGCCCCACGATTCGCGATATCCATAGACGGCGGCGGAATTGGCGAGATGCAAGTGCGTCGGACGATAACCGTGATCACGAAACACCGTAACCGCATCATCGAAATGTTCGATCTGATCGCGCGTTAAAGGCTGGCACGACGCGTCGTCGGCAGCAGCGAGCTGAGTCATGAGGCCGTCGATACGCACATTACGAAATTGACTAAGCGCCGCAACGAATTCACTCAGTTGATCGAAACGAACGCCGAGCCGGCCCATGCCCGTGTCGATCTTTACATGAACATCCGCCACCACGCCGGCGTTCGCAGCGGCCTGGTTCAGCGCTTCGATCATCTCGAGATGATAGACGACTGTGGTTAAGCCGTGACGGATGCAAGCCGCCGCCTGGCCCGGCCAGTAACCAGCGAGACACAGAATCGGTTGCGTGATTCCCGATTCGCGGAGCTCGATTCCCTCTTCAGGAAGCGCGACGCCAAACCAGTCTGCGCCTTCACGCGCGAGTCTGTGGGCGCACTCGACCGCGCCGTGCCCGTAAGCATTCGCTTTCACGACCGCCATGACGCGCGCCGTCGGACTTACGCGTTGTTTGACCTGATGGAAGTTTGCAGCAAGGTTGTTGAGATCGATCTCAGCCCAGGTCGGCCGCCGGGCGAGAAGGTTTTGTTCAGTTTGCGACATGCGTTTTGAGTTTAATGTACCAAAGAGGATGCATCTTGAAAATCTTGTTAATCCCGCAATCCTGTCTTAGACTGTCTACTGCCTCACTAACCTCGTTATGAAATTAAAAACTCCCATCGCACTCCTGCTCATCGTTCTCTCAATCTTCTCAAGTGCTGTATCTCAGTCTCGCGAAGGGTGGCGCAGCGTCCGCACGAATCATCTCTTCGTTATCGGCAACGCCGATCCGGAAAACCTGCGGCGAGTCGCGGTCTGGCTCGAGTTCTTTCATGCCGCATTCGCGCGCCTCGTCTCGCGCAACGTGATCGACTCGTCCATACCAACAACAGTGATCGTCTTTCGCGACGATGCATCGTTTACGCCGTTCAAACCCGTCTACAACGGACGGCCCGCAAGTATCTCAGGCTTCTTCTTACCGGGCGACGACGTCAACTACATCGCCCTCTCGCTCGATCCGCGCGGAGATACTTACGCCACTGCGTTTCACGAGTACGTTCACCTGCACGTCAAAGACAACGTGCCCGGCGCGCCGCTCTGGCTTAACGAAGGACTCGCCGAGCTTTACGAGGCGCTGGAATTCTCCGGTAGCGACGCCATCATCGGCACGCCGAATAACAATTACCTTTACCTCCTGCGCGGGGGAGAAATGCTGTCTTTGAAAACACTCTTTGCGATCGGCCCCGACTCGCCGCACTACAACGAGCGTGATAAGGCCGGAATCTTTTATGGAGAATCGTGGGCGCTCGTCCATTACCTGATGTTCGGCGATCGCGCGCGGCAGGATCAGTTCAGAAAATTCCTCCAACGTATCGGCAGTGGCGACGATGCGGCAAAGACGATCGAAGCGACTTACGGGACGACTCTCGACGTGATCGAGCAAGAGTTTCAATCGTACGTGCGGCGCGGAAATCTGACGGCGCAACGAATCACGGGTATCGCAAATCCGGAAGCTTACCGTTCTTACACGGCCACGCAACGGTCGGGGCTGACTGACAGCGAGGCGAACTATTACCTCAGCGATCTATCGCTTCACATGGGCCGCCACAACGTGGCCGAGCGTGGGCTCAAGGAGGCGATTGCGCAGGATCCGGCTTTTCTTCCTGCTTATGCGGCGCTCGGTTCGATGTACGTCGAGGAACGCCGGTATGCGGAGGCGAAGAAATATCTCCAGAAGGCGACAACCTCACCGCAGAGTTATCTGGTCCATTACTATTACGCGTACGTTTTGAGTCGTGAAGGAATATCTGCAAGCGGCGTGGTCTCACAATACTCGCGCGAGAATGCCGCGGTGATGCGCGAGCAACTCCTGCAATCGATCAAGCTCGCTCCGAGTTACGCGCCCGCGTATTACTTACTGGGCGTCGTCGACTTCATGAGTGATCAGGGTGACGAAGCGCTCGAGATGGCCCAAAAGGCGCAGCAACTATCACCATCGAACAAGAACTACGCTGAGCTGGTGCAGGACATCAAACAGTATCGTACCGGCAGCACGACGGCGCGCCCGCGTCGCGAGCCGATCAAGAGCGACACAATCGCCGAGCCAACGCGAACGACAACTTCGCGCATGCTTGGTGGTGAGAGTGGTCCAGTTGCGATCAATGATGGGCGAACCGTCGACAGCTCAGGTGCATTGCCAACGATTGACGACGTAGTCAACAAGTATATGCAAGCCATCGGCGGCGCGGCGGCGGTTAATGCGGTGACCAGTCGCGTGGTGAAAGGCACGGTCGACATAGTCGGTGTGAGCAGAGGCGGGACGTTCGAAATTTACATGGCTCGGTCTAATAAGTCTGTCAGCATCATAAAACCTGCGGGAGCTGATGCGATGAAGAGCGATGACGACTTCTATTCGATCATCAACCTCAAAACCAATTATGCGAAGTTAACGCTGGCCGGCAAAAGCAAGATCGGTTATCGGGAGGTTTACGTGATCGATATGAAACCGGTGAGTGGCGCCTCCGATCGGCTCTTCGTTGATGCTGAAAGCTACTTACCGGTCCGTATGAACACCGAGCGCGCTGAAATTTACTTTGATGATTGGCGTGAAGCTGAAGGTCTCAAACTGCCGCACGTGATCACATACACTTTTCAGAAGCGGACGATGACGCTCACCGTGAAGGAAATCAAGACCAATGTCTCGGTTGACGCAAAGACGCAGCTTCAATCGAAATCGCAGAATGAAGCAGCCGAAGAGTTGCATAAGGCTGGATACGATTTCTTCATCCAACGTGAGTATCGGAAGGCGCTGGAGTCATTTCTTAAAGAGTTGTCTCTCCGACGTGCGGCGAGCGATACGCTTGGCGAGGCTTGGGCGCTTAACCAAATCGGTGAAAGCTATCTGAGCCTGGATGAATATTCGGAGGCGCTGAATAATTACAGTCAGGCTTTACCGTTATTCCGCCAGATGAAAGACTCCCACGGCGAAGCCAGGACTCTCCACGCTCTTGCCACCTGCTACATGGCGCTGGGCAATCATGTTCAAGCTTTGGAGCGGCTAAAAGAAGTGCTGCCGCTGGTTCAATCTTCCGAGGATCGCCAATGGGAGGGCATGATTCTAGGCGACATCGGCTTTACTTACCTCAAGCTTGGTGAAAAAGAGAAGGCCTTTGAATTTCTCAGTAAGCGACTTGCCTATGAACGCAAACACGAGAACTACAGCGGGGAGGCTGAAGCACTTAAAAATATTGGCATCGCTCATAAGTCAGCAGGTGAGAATAAAAGGGCCATTGAATTTTTCCGGCAGGCGTTATCAATTTACCTCAGAATGAGCCAAACGATGAAGAGCGATAATCTAGAAGCGAACATCAAAAGTTTGAGAGAAACAATAAGCAGACTTGAGAAGTTTTAGGAATGGCCGGGACTACTCTCGATACAAATTATCAAACCGCATACTCGACGGCGTGAAGCGCAGGTCAACCGTTCCGGTTGGGCCGTTGCGCTGCTTTGCTATGATGAGCTCGGCGATGTTTTTTCGATCTTCGGGCATCGCTTCGCGTTCCTCCGCTGTTTTGTATTGCTCTTCGCGGAAGATGAACGCTACGACGTCCGCATCCTGTTCCAACGCGCCTGACTCACGCAGGTCTGCGAGTTGCGGCCGGTGATCCGATCGTGATTCGGGGGCGCGTGAAAGCTGCGACAACGCGACGAGCGGCACGTTCATCTCTTTTGCGAGTCCTTTTAACTCACGCGAGATTTGCGACACTTCCTGCTGCCGCGATTCAGTACGCTTCGACGAGCCACTCATCAACTGTAAGTAGTCAACAATGATCAAGTCGAGCTTTTTCTGCTCCGCCGCGAGTCGTCGCGCCTTCGCTCGCATCTCGAGGACACTGAGTCCTGGTGTGTCGTCTAGAAAGATCTTCGTGTCGGCGAGTACGCCGAGTGACTTCGCGATCTGGGCCCACTCGAGTCGTGAAAGAAAGCCATTACGGAAACGCTGCGCATCGATGTTGCCCTGCGCACAAAGCATGCGCATCACGAGCGACTCTTTCGACATTTCGAGTGAAAACACGCCGACACACGCGCCCGAGAGAATCGCCGCATTCTCAGCCAGCATCAGCGCGAAGCTCGTCTTTCCCATCGATGGTCGCGCGGCGAGGATGATCAGGTCGGCGTTCTGAAGTCCCGAAGTCATCTTGTCGAGATCGGCGAAGCCGGTGGTGAGTCCGGTCAGCACAGCCGCTCGGCCTTCCATCTCCTGCACTTTCTCGAGCAGATTCTCAGCAATCGGTTTCACGTGCATAAAACCTTGTCTAACTCGTTCGTCGGCGAGTTGGAAGATCGCATGCTCGGCGTGATCGAGAATAAGCTCGGGCTCGTCTTCTTCGGCGAGTGCTTCCTGTGTGATCTTGTTGGACGCTTTGATGAGCTGCCGCAACATCGACTTACCACGCACGACTTTCGCGTAGTGAGCGATATTGGTTGAGTGCGGCAGGCCGTAGGTGAGGTTAGTGATGAAACTGATCCCGCCGACTGCTTCGAGCGAGCTCTCTTTCTTCAGCTCTTCGCCGATGAGAATCGGGTTGATCTCCGCGCCACGCTCGAAGAGCATGATCATCGCGACGAAGATGCGACGATGCGAAGGCACGTAGAAATCTTCCGGACGGAGTTGTTCGATCGCCTGGCTAATCAGACCATTGTCGAGTAGGACAGCACCGAGTATGGCTCGTTCGGCTTCTGCACTGTTTGGTAAAGCACGCTCGAAGGGTTGTTCGCGAATAGGGTCAGGAGTGGCCATAATAAGAGACGCTGCACGATCTAACATGCAGCGTCCATAATGAGCAATGGATTTTCGGTTTTAAATACCTAAGATCGTGTTTTGAGATCCGCGTTAATCCGCGTTCCCTTCTTCCTCGGCGGGTTTCATCAGATCGGCTTGTTGTTCCGGCGTCAAATGACCGACGATTACTTCGCCTTCCGGAGCCACTCTGACTTTCAGATCGATCGTGACTTCACGATGCAATCTGACAGGCACGCTATATTCGCCAACGCGCTTCAAAGGCTCGCGCAGGTGAATGCGATGACGATCGATCTCGTAGCCACGCTCTCTGAGCGCCTCCGCTACGTCCATCGAGGTAACCGATCCGTAAAGAAGTCCCTGCTCGCCGGCTTTTCGCTTGAACTCGAGCTCGAGCGTGCCCATCTGCTGCGATTGCGCTTCCGCACTCGAGCGCTCCTTCGCTTCCTTCTTCAACAACGCCGCGCGTTCGGATTCGATTCCCTTGACGTTGCCTGCGGTCGCTTCAACTGCGAGGTTGCGTGGCAGAAGGTAGTTGCGAGCGTAGCCCGATCTAACTCTGACAATCTCACCACGCGCGCCGAGATCGTCAACATCTTCGCGCAAAAGTACTTTCGTGTGTGCCATCCGTTTTCTCCCTTTAGTCGGTCGTGTACGGAAGGAGCGCGATATTTCGTGCGCGCTTGATCGCTTCCGCCAGCATGCGCTGGTGCGTTGCACAGTTGCCGGAGATTCGTCGCGGCAGGATCTTCCCGCGTTCCGGCAGGTAGTTCTGAAGCAACCTCACGTCCTTGAAATCGATAAGGTCTACTTTGTCGATACAGAACCGGCAAACGCGCCGGCGGTGCATACGGCGACCACCGCCGCGGCCGCCGCCCATTGGCCGTCTATCGCCATCGTCATCGGAATCGTAACCACCGCCACCGCCACGCTGGCGGTCTTCATAATTGGTTGCCATAACTTTTCCTCTTCACTCGATCCAAATCTATTCGCCGGAAGCTTCGGCAAACTCCATCGCTGGTCCGCGACGCCGGTGCTCACCAGGCGCGGGGCGCTTCGCAGCTTTACGAGCGCGACGATCCTTCAACTTCTCCGCGCGCCTGCGATCTTCATCCACGCGCACCGTGATGTAGCGCAGCACGCGGTCGTTAACGCGCATGCGGCGCTCGAGCTCGGCAATCTCTTTGCCCGAACCCTCGATCTCGATCAGCACAAACGTACCGTCTTTGTGGTGCAGAATTTCATAAGCGAGCTGGCGCTTGCCCATCGTCTCCGCCTTGACCACCACACCACCTTGATCGGTAATGATCTGCGAGAAGCTCTCGGTGAGTTTCGCCACGTCATCATCGGCCGTCGGGTCTACTATGAAGACCACTTCGTACTGTCTCTTTGTATCCAACTCAAACCTCCAGTCAAAGGTCCAATTCAATTAAATTCGCTCATCGCTTTCAAAGCGCCGTCTCTAATAATCGTTCGTATCGCGTTTGCACTCAGCGCGATCGTCTCCTCGAAGATTGTTCGCTCACTGCGTGAAATCGTGTCGAGCACAAAACGCTTCGAATCCGAGATCGGATGTTCCGGCTGAATCCCGATCCGCAGTCGAATGAACTCATTCGTTCCGATCGACGCGATGATCGATTTCAAACCGTTATGCCCACCCGCTGAGCCGCGCTCGCGTATGCGAATCTTGCCAACCGGCAAAGCGAGATCGTCAGAAATCACAACTAATTGATCGATCGGCGACTCGCTTTGGATCTTCGCAAGCAGACACGCGACCGCTTGTCCACTCAGGTTCATGAAGGTTTGCGGTTTCACTAACTTCGTCCGCACGCCTTCAATCACGCCGCGACCGACTAACGAGCTGCACTCGCGGCTGTTAACGCTGACGCCCTCGTCGTGGGCCAACTTGTCAATCAACATGAACCCGAGATTGTGTCGCGTCGACTCGTACTCTTTCCCGGGATTTCCTAAACCGACGATCAACATTAGACAGGATTCCAGGATTTTCAGGTTAACAGGACAGATCTTGAAAATCATGCAAATCCTGTAATCCTGTAAAACATCCCTAGCCTTCGTCGCCCTCTTCGTCTTCCTTCTTGCCCTTGCCAATCACTTCGGGCTCGGCGGGCTCTTCACCCTCAGCAGGCGTGGCCGCGACCTCTTCCTTCACGATGCCGACAGTCGCAATCACCTGCTCGCCATCGGTAAGGATCTCGACTCCCTCAGCGACCTTGATATCCGAAACGTGCAACGTCTCATGAACGTCGAGATTCGTCACATCAACCTCGAGCGTGTCAGGAATCTCGCGCGGCTCGCAACGGATCTCGATCTCGCGAATGATCTGCTCGAGCACTCCCTGCTTCTCGCGAACGCCGACGGGCTCCCCAGTCAGGTGCAGCGGCACCGTCACCTCGATCTTCTGACCTTTAACGAGTCGCGCCAGATCGGCATGAATCAAACGGCCCTTGACCGGATCGATCTGCCGATCGTGAAACATCACTTCACTCACGCCGACGCCCTCGACGTCGATCGTGAAGATCGTGTTTCGCCCTGATTCAGAGCGAAGGATCGCAGCCAGTTCACGAAGCGGAGCGACGGCGGCGACAGTTTCCGCGTCACCGCCATAAACCGTAACGGGCACCATGCCCTCGCGCCGCGCGCGTCGCGCATCGTTCTTGCCGCGACCATCGCGCACCTTTGCCTGCACCTTGTATTCTTTTTTCTCCGCCATGATTTCTCCTCACAAACTTTCAGCGACCCGGGCCGCCATACTGGTGGCCCAGGTCGCTGATGGTCTTCATTAAGCCATCAGGTGTTTGCCCTTCGTCTAAACGAAGAGCGAGGAAACTGAAGTCTCCTCGTGGATCGACTTGATCGCTTTCGCCAGAAGCGGCGCGATACTTAGTACTTTTATTTTATCCAGCTCGCACGCATGATCGCGGAGCGGAATCGTATTAGTTACGATTACTTTTTCAATGTCCGACTCGCGCAGCAACTCGACTGCCTTGCCGGAAAACACCGGATGCGTGAAGCACGCGTGTATTCGTTCTGCGCCCGCTTCTTTCAACGCCCGCGCAACCTTCGTCAACGACCCGCCGGTGTCGCACATGTCATCGACGATCAAACAACTGCGGCCACGAACGTCGCCAACCACGTTCATAACCTCGGCCACGTTGGCCTTCTCGCGACGTTTGTCGCAAAGAGCAAGATCGGCGTTAAGCCGTTTGGCGTAGGCGCGCGCGCGTTCGGCGCCGCCTGTGTCGGGAGCCACCACCGTCAAATTCGGGAGGGGGTGCTCCTGATAATAGCCGATAAAAACCGGTGCAGCATACAGGTGGTCCACCGGAATATCAAAGAAGCCCTGGATCTGCGCGGCGTGCAGGTCCATTGCCAACAACCGATCAGCGCCCGCCACCGTGATCAAATTCGCCACCAGCTTCGCCGAGATCGGAACGCGCGGGCGGTCTTTTTTATCAGATCTGCCATAGCCGTAATAAGGAATCACGGCCGTGATGCGCTCAGCTGATGAACGACGAAAAGCGTCGAGCATCACGAGCAGCTCCATCAGGTGCGCATCGGTCGGAGGGCAAGTCGGTTGCACGATGAAGACGTCGCCGCCGCGCACGTTTTCATCGATCTGAAAATTGAACTCGCCGTCAGAAAAACGTTCCGGGTACGCTTTCCCCATGTCGCAAGTCAGCTGGCGACAAATCTCTCCAGCCAAGTTGGGGTTCGCATTTCCGGAAAAGATCTTGATGCCGCCGGTAGTGCTCATATCTTTTCAGAGTGACAAGAATTGGCTGGGGCGGGTGGATTCGAACCAACGAATGCCGGTTCCAAAGACCGGTGCCTTACCACTTGGCTACGCCCCAGTATCTGTTTTTCTGTTTGCAGTTTTTAAGAGAGCGTAAAAAGGGGAATCCCCGATGAATTCATTGCCCTGACATATTCGTCGCGTGAAATGGTTTCGCAGGGAAAAACTCGCCATCCTGCTTCACATCTCAGGTTCTCCAGACCGCGATCTCTCGCGGCGTCGCTATCAAAGACACCAAACACGCTCGAACCGCTTCCAGCCAACAAAGCGCCCCACGCACCTGCATCGAGCAACGCGTTTTTGACGCGCTCGATTTCAGGCTCTATCTCAAAGATCACCCTCTCAAAGTCATTGCGCAGAGGCCATTGCCTGCTGTCGGCGGAATTCAGGTCCGCTAGGGAACTTGAAAGAATAGAGACGTCGTCAAAAGTTGTCAAGGAAGGAGCATTTAGAGCAGCGTAAGCTTTTGCAGTGGAGACTCGGGCGTTTGGAGTGACGACGATCAGGTACTGTTTGGGGACATCTTCGAGCGGTCTGAGAACCTCTCCGATACCAGTTGCAGCACATCTTCCACCCATCAGGAAGAAAGGAACATCGGCGCCTAAATCCTCAGGCGCGAATTCCTCAACATCAATGTATGCACCCTTCCACAGCTTATTTATGGCTTTTAAAGTGATCGCCGCATTCGACGATCCGCCCCCCAGACCGCCCATCGCGGGGATTCTCTTCTTCAACTCGATTTCAGCGCCGAAATAGTCTTGAAAGCCGTCCATCAGAAACTCGACTGCTTTCAAAACCAAATTGTCGTGCATGTCCGTGGGTATGGCGGGATCGTCGCAAGTGAGCTTGATAGGTCCCTTCTCACTGAGTTGAATCGTCAGCTCATCCTTCAATGAGATGGTTTGCAGGACGGTCACAACCTCGTGATAGCCGTCGGGTCGTTTACCGAGAATGCGCAGGATCCAGTTGATTTTTGCGAAGGAGGGAAACGTGAAAGGCGTCGTGATCAACGTGTGATGAAAGTCTGCGTCAGATAAATCGAGCCGTCAGGACCGACAAAGCTGCCAATCGCCATCGCGCGAAAGTCGTTGGACAGTATGTTAGCGCGGTGCTTCGAAGATTGCATCCATTGCTCGACGACGAACGCTCCCGGATCGTCGTAGCCGTTAGAGCGCGCGATGTTCTCACCGAGCGTGGAAAACTTCAAAATGCCGGCGGCGCGGGCGCGCTCAGGGAGGCGCATTCCTTCGGGTGTGACGTGTGAGAAGTAGTGGTTCTGCGACATGCTTTCGGAGTGGATCCGCGCCATGCGACAGACATCCGCGTCCCAGGTTAGGGGTCGAAGACCGTTCTTCACGCGCACGAGGTTGGTCTGTTCGAAGGCTCGCTTTTCGATCTCGTTGGGCTCGACGACGGGCGTAGCGGGCGTGGATTTCACAGCCACCGGCCGGACGGAGGTGATCAGCCGCGCTTCCTGGCCAAAGGCAGGAATGGCGATAAATGCCAATAAAAGTCCTGAAAGGGGGAGTAGACGCAGCATAGCCACGTCCAGAGTACCAAACCAAACAAACACAGTTCAACACATATTTGATCCGTGCTTGACCCTTTTTCCGTGCTTGGACGAGGTCAGTACCACGTGCTTGGCCTTTGATCCGCGCTTGGACGAGGTCAGTACCACCTGCGGTAGCGGGTGGGTGCGTTAGCCCACTCGACGCGTCCGCCGCTGCGCACCCACCCGCTACCGCAGGTGGTACTGACCTCGTCCAAGCACGGGAGCCTGGCTAAGCACGGACCGTCTCCCTGCATGACCGTGTCCATGCGGAAGTCCAAGCATGAGCCGTGGGCCAGGCGCGGAGCGTATCCAAGGGCGAATTTGGGTTTTAGGACTGCTTTTCAGTGAACCGGTACATGGTCTTGAGCCAGGAGGATTTGGTGGGGTAGGAGTAGATGAAAACTACTACGGCGATGGCGCCCGCCCAGTAGCTATACCGCTCATTTCCGGTGATTAGAGTGGCGATGAAGCCGATCGCGGCTATCGCGGCCCCGATCAAGGCGATCTGAACTGTCGTTTTTTCCAGGGTTTTAATCAGCCCCGAGACACCCGCCAATCCCGCAATATCCTGAAGCCGCATTGGCTGGAACTTCGTTCGCCGCCATACGACCGATCCCAAGCCAAGTATCAAAATGACGATTCGGACCGCGATATCGAGAGGTGGATTGGGTTTCTCTACGAGGTAAGCGTCAGACAGAAAAGCCACGACCGAGAGGAGGACCGTGGCGATCAGCAAGCCCACCACGGTCGTCGCAGCGGACTTGTGCCGTCGTGCTAACTCCGCCTGCGCTTCTGGCGAGGTGGGTTCCAACGAGGTAAGCCTCCTTAAGGCTTTGCGACTGCTGCGGGCGCGCCGCCGTTGCCGTTCGCACTCTTGGACTTCGAATCAGCAGCCGGCGTAGCTGGTTTCACTGTGCGCTGCGTCGGCGCGTCCGGCGTAGTCATCACCGGCAGGGTTCCGTTGTAACGAAGCGCCTCGTCGATCAGGTCAGTGCCTTCTTTTCCGTCCTTGCTGATCAGAATGCCGTTCTTGTTAATGGTGACGTCGGCTTTGCCCGAAACCTGTTGCATCAGGTTACCCATGAAGCTCTGCTGCTTTTTCACCGAACACGGATTCGGAATAGTCTTTTCAGGAATAGGAGCTCCGATGATGTTCAATTGTTCCCGGGCCTTGTCGTTGTACTCGCTGTCCGGAAACTCCTGCACGAGCTTCTGATAGTAGCGCGCCGCTTCGTCCGGCTCTTCTTCGGCCTGGTAAGTTGACGCTAGACGGAAAAACACCTCGTCGTTGTATGAGAAGCACGGATACTTATCAGTGATCTCTTTCAAGCGCGACTGCGCGCCTTTCAGCCCGCCTTTTCCAGTTGAATATTTCACGTCGTAGTAGAACCGCGCGATCTGCAGGTTGTGCATCGCGAGATTTTCCTGCACTTCGTGTAGACGCGCTTCCACCGTGTCTCGCAAAGGACTCTTCGGATACTGCTGGAGGAGAACTTTCAACCGCTGCTCGGCTTTGCGGGCGTGCGAGATGTCGCGGTCTGAAAGCCCCATCTGCCTCATCTCTGCTTCCGCTACTTTCAAACTCGCGTCGTCAGCAAGTGGATCGGTGGGGAAGAATGTCAGCCAATCCTGATAAGCCTGTGCCGCCTGGATTAGCGCGCTGGTGGTTCCTTCGAGGAAGAACGAGTCGGCGATAGCTAGTTTTGCGAGTGGCAGAAACGGTGAATCGGGATAGGTGTTGATGATCGTTGCGAAGAGCAGGCGACCGGTATCGTGATGGCCTTTCCGCACTTCTTTCGCGGCTTCTTCAAATAACACGCGGTCACGTCCGGCAACCGCGGCGCCCGTTAAATCAGCGTACTTGTCATCACCGCCGCCAAAGAGGCCAAACAACTTCCCTTTCTTCTTCTTTTTGTCGCCTGAAGAATTGCCCGCGGCGGCCGTGGTTCTGAGTCCCGCGGTTTGCTGCAGGTTGGTTTCAACGCGCGTGTTCAGCTCAGTGACCGTAGCTTCAAGGCGGTCGAGGGCGGTGGTGTCGAACTTTTCGGCTTTATCGTTCTTGTTTCGGATATCGTTTACTTCGTTGGTTACTGAGCCGACTTCCTTTTCGAGCCCCTTCAAAACCGCGACGGGATCGTCAGCGTTGGCTTTCTTGTCCTTGTCGGTTTTGGTCTCGAGGGCCTTGATGGCGGCATTGAGCGAGCGGCGCATCAAGTCGAGCTTTGAGGACATGACGTCCAGCCTCTGAACGGTCGAGAGTTCTGTTTGGCCGCCGGATTTCTGTTGCGCAAATCCGGTCTGTGCCACCCCAAAGATCAGGGCGCAGAAAACCGCCAGGATAAGAAAGCGAGACCTCATAAAATCAACCTCCAAAGTTAGCCACAAAAAGGCACAAAATGATCAAAATATAGGTGACGAGGGACGCTGGGCAAAATCCACTTTGTAGTTTGTTGCCTGTTGCCGGGACTTACCGCTATCGGATTCACAAATTTGCGATCCGGTTGGCTAAACCCACTGAACCGTTGCATCACGGAGCTCTTTTACCGCTGCTTCCGCGTCCGGTGTATTAAAAATGGCCGAGCCGGCGACGATGATCTCGGCTCCGGCCGCCACGACAGTTTCGATGTTTTTGCGGTCGATGCCGCCGTCAATCTCGATCCGGACGTTCAACTGCCGCTCTTCAATCATGCGCCGCAGTCGCCTCACTTTATCGATAGACTGCGGGATAAACTTCTGACCGCCGAAACCCGGATTGACAGACATTACCAGAACATAATCCGCAAACTGTAATGCCTCCTCGACCGCCACGACAGGCGTCGAGGGATTCAATACCACTCCCGCCAGCGCCCCGGCATCCTTGATCGACATCAGCGTGCGGTGCAGGTGCGCGTCAGCTTCGACGTGGACCGAGACCATATTCGCGCCCGCCTTCACAAACTGCGTCGCGTAAGTGCCAGGATCGGTGATCATCAGGTGCGTATCCAGCGGCAGCTTTGTAAAGCCGGCGAGCGACTTAACCACGGGCAAACCAATCGTGATATTCGGCACGAAGTGACCATCCATCACGTCGACGTGCAACACGCCTGCGCCGCCGCGCTCGACGGCCTTGATCTGGTCGCCCAGACACGAAAAGTCAGCCGACAGAATCGATGGAGCGATGTCGATGTGGCGGTCTCTGTTCACTACTCACTGGTTCGGCTTCGGTGTGGGCCGAGGTACCGGACGATTACTGTTTATTGTCGCTGGTCGGGTATTCGCGTTTATGTTGCTGCGCGGAGTCGCGCGCGGGGTCGCGTTTACATTGGGCGCGCCGGCGTTTGTGTTGGTGCGATTTACGTTTGCGCGATTCGCGTTGATTGATTTGTTTGCGTTGCCGTTTGCGTTGGCGTTCTCGTTCGTATTCGTGTTCTTGGGCTTCGGTCGCTTCGGCTTGTTCTCGTTGGTGTTTGCCGATGAATTGGTGTTGCGATTTTCTGCCGGCTCGTCGGGCGTTACACTCTCGGACGACTCACCTGCTTTGGCGAGGCGGCTGATGTCCATCGCCACTGTTTGCCCGGTCTTCACGACCTCGCCGGCGCGCGGCAACTGAAACATGACCGTGTCAGGTTGTGCTTCGGTGCTGGGCCTGGTGGCGCGTACGCGAAACTTCAGATCGGCGTCGGCCAGGATTTTTTCCGCGTCAAATCTGTTCTTCCCGACCACGTCCGGGACTTTCACTTCCGGGCTACGCAGCGAGAGATAGACGGTGGTCGCCACTCCGAAAAGGAAAACAATCCCAATCGCCAAAACGATCGCGATGCTGCGGAAGACGGACAGAATTCTGGTAACAACACTCACCAAGTTGCGAAGTCTAACACCCGCTCAGATCGTGGGCAAGGCAGAGTTTGTTGGACAGGATTTACAAGATTTTTCAGGATGTACTTGTTGATCCTGAAAAATCTTGTAAATCCTGTCTACTTCTCAAGGGCTTTGCCCCAAAAGTCAGAAATCAATGTTGGATCGGGTCAGTACAGGGAGCGGTAGCGACTTGGTCTGTGATCAGCATGCAATATTTCCTAATGATTCTTGATTCCTATAGTTGGACCAGGTCGCTACCGCTCCCTGTACTGACCCGATCCAAGTGCGATGCTTACTTTTGGGGCAAAGCCCTTCTCAAGTATTGAAATAAAGAACCCATCAGTCCCTTCACGCTGCGGCCAGGTCCTCATTGTTTTCAATACCTTCAAATCGATAGTCTCAATCACTTCCTCATTTTCCTCGCGCTCGACTGAACATGTGGAGTAAACCAAACGTCCACCGGGCTTCAAGACTTCGACGGCTCGGCTCAATATCCGTTTCTGCTGCTGCGCCAAATTCGCAAAATCCGTGGGCGCGAGTCGCCATCTAATTTCGGGATTAGAACGCAGTGTTCCCGTCCCGGAACACGGCGCATCGACAAGCACGCGGTCAAAACTCTCAGCTTCGAAAGGTAGTTGTTCAGTCGCGTCGAGGATTAGCGGCGTGATGCTCTTCAACCCGTGCAATCGGGTAGTTAAAATAACCGTCGCCAGGCGCGTCGGGGAGCGATCAGACGCAACAATGAAGGCTTCATCTCCCGCGCGATCAGCAATCAGTGTTGTTTTGCCACCGGGCGCTGCGCACAGGTCGAGCACGCGTTCGCCTCGTTTCACTTCCATCATGTCAGCCACAAGCTGCGAAGCTTCGTCCTGTAGATAAATCTCACCAGCGGCGCTCATCTCGCGCAATAGCGACGTCGCGCCGGAAACACGCCACGCTCCATTTACAAAGTCGGACGATTCGAGGGTCGCGCCCGCGGCACTCAGTCTGGATAAGATTTCCGATTGGCTCGCTCGATTAGCGACGACGCGAAAAGCGGTAGGCGGTACGGTGTTGTTCGCACGAGCAAATGCTTCCGCTTGTTCGAGCCCAAACGAATTCACCCAACGCTCAATCAACCACGCCGGATGCGACGTGCGCAACGCGATCTTCTCAAGTGGATCTGAAATATCAGGATCGAATTCTTTCTCGCGCACCGCGCGACGCAACACCGCATTAACAAATGCCGTCGCCGAGCTCAGTCGCGCCGCGCGCACGAGACTCACCGATTCATTAACAGCCGCAGACGCAGGTACGCGCGTGAGAAATCGTAACTGGTACAAACCAAGCCGCAGCGCAATCCGAACTGCAGCGTCGAGACTCTCAACACGTCGCTTAGAAAAATGTTCGGCTATGCGGTCGAGAAACAACTGCCAGCGGAGCACACCGAGCACGAGCTCATGACACAGTGCCCGGTCCAGAGGTTGTAGATTTATTTCGAATGCTGCCAGCAAAACGGAAGAGAACGCGCCATTCTCGACCTGCTGAAGGATGTTGAAGGCCGCGACGCGCGCCGGTGAGATCTCTTTCGACTTAACCAAATCGATCGCCAACTTTCAGACGCATACCGTTGATGAAATCGCGCGCCGCCATCCTCTTTCGCGCTTCCGGCTGGACCTCGAGCACACGCAACGCGGTTCGCTCACCACACTGCACGACCAGCTCATCCTTTTGCGCCACGATCACTTCGCCATCCAGGATGCCTGAAGTCACAGATATTGCTGGCTGCGCTTCCCAAAGAATGAGGCTTTTTGAATCGAACTTCGTATACGCATTGGGCCACGGCTGAAAACCTCTGATGCGGCGCTCAATCTGGAACGCGCTCTGCGACCAGTCGATCAAACCGTCTTCTTTTTTCAGTACCGGCGCGAAGGTGGCGTCAGCGTCATGTTGCGGACGCGGCGTGAGATCATCGAGGCGAGCGAGAGTTTCACCCAGCAACTCGGCGCCAATCTCCGCGAGCCGCTGCATCAACTCAGGCGCAGTCTCTTTCTCTCCGATAGGGGTTTTGCGTTGTAGGAGAATTGGCCCAGTGTCGAGCGTCGGCTCGATGAACATGGTCGTGACGCCCGTCTCAGTTTCGCCTTTGACCACAGCCCAGTTTGCAGGCGCGGCGCCGCGATACAGCGGCAGCAGAGAAAAATGAACGTTGATACATCCGTGACGCGGCGCGCGCAAAAACTCATCGGGCAGAATGCGTCCGTACGCGACAACTACTGCGACGTCGGCATCGTGTGAGGCGAAGAGTTGTTTGGCTTCGTCGTTCCTGATCCGCGCGAGTTGAAATACGCTCAGGCCGTGTGCGAGGGCAAACTCTTTAACTGGAGAAAAAGATACTTTATTACCGCGCCCGGCAGGTTTATCAGGCTGTGTCCAAACGGCAACCACATCATGACCGTCGTTCAAGACCCGCCGGAGAGTCGGGACAGCGGCCTGAGGTGTGCCCATGAACACAATTCTCATGTTTTATTAACCACGGATAACACGGATCGGATCCGGATTTTTATCAGTCTAATCCGTGGCGGTACCGGCCTCGGCTCTCTTCGTCGTGGCTCCAACTCTTTCCGAGGCGACCTTCGCCTGCAGGAACAACAGCAGGTAATCGCGGCCGCCTGCCTTCGAGTCGGTACCCGACATGTTGAAGCCGCCGAATGGATGCACACCAACAAGCGCGCCGGTGCACTTACGATTCAGATACAGGTTCCCGACATGAAACTCTTTGCGCGCGCGATCCAGCTTCGCTTCGTCAGCGCTGTAAACCGCGCCCGTCAAACCAAACTGCGTGTCGTTCGCGATCTTGAGCGCGTCGTCGTAATTCTCGGCCTTGATGACCGCGAGCACTGGTCCAAAGATCTCTTCCTGCTCGATGGTCGCGCCGGGCTTCACGTCTGCGATCACGGTCGGCTCAATGAAGAACCCCTGCTCGCCATCGGAACCGCCGCCGATCAAAACGCGCCCGCCTTCACTCTTCCCTTTTTCAATGTAAGCGTTGATCGACTTGAACGCCTTCTCGTTAATCACAGCGCTCATCGTCGTCGACTGCTCGGTCGGATCAGCAAGCTTGATCCTCGCTGTGCGGTCGGCGATCTTCTCGAGCATCGTGTCATAAACTCGGCTATCAATGATCGCGCGTGAGCACGCCGAACACTTCTGTCCCTGAAAGCCGAATGCTGACTGCACCACACCCGTCGCGGCCTCTTCAAGGTCGGCGTCGTCGGCAACAATGATCGCGTCTTTGCCGCCCATTTCCGCCACCACGCGCTTGATCCAGATCTGTCCCTTTTGAACTTTCGCCGCGCGCTCGTTAATTCTGAGTCCGACTTCCATCGATCCGGTGAACGCGATGTAGCGCGTCTTCGGATGATCCACCACGACGTCGCCGACTTCAGCGCCCGAGCCGGTCATAAAGTTCACGACGCCCGCGGGCAAACCAGCCTGTTCGAGTATTTCGAAAAACTTGAACGCGATTGTCGGCGCATCCGACGATGGCTTCAGAACGACTGTGTTACCCGTGACGACGGAAGCGACAGTCATGCCGGCCATGATCGCGAGCGGGAAGTTCCATGGTGGAATCACCGCGCCGACGCCCAGCGGCACATATTCGAGTTTGTTCTGTTCGCCCGGAATGTGAACAAGCGGCTGGTCACTCGCATAACGCAGCATCTCGTGAGCATAAAACTCGCAGAAGTCGATCGCTTCGGCAGTATCACCGTCGGCCTCGGGCCACGACTTCGCGACTTCGTGGATCATCCACGCCGACATCTCGTGTTTACGCTCGCGCATGATCGCAGCGACACGAAACAGGAGGGCGGCGCGATCCGCGGCGGGCGTGTTCTTCCACGTCTCGAAAGCTTTTGCGGCCTCTTCAACGGCGCGATTCGCGAGCTCTTTGGTCGCTTTGTTGAAGCGCCCCACGACCTGTGTGCGATTCGCGGGGTTGATACTCTCCAGGAAGTTGCCGGTGTTGATTCGCTCGCCGCCGATGACGAGCGGATACTCGCGTCCGAGCTGACTCTGGACCTTCGCGATAGCCTCGCGCATCGCCTGCGCGTTCTCTTCTTTGGTGAAATCTGTGAATGGTTCGTTACGAAATTCTGCAGGCATTGTGTGCTCCCTCGGAAGATATTAGCCACAGATTTACACGGATTTTACAGAAATCATCCGTAAAACAATCCGTGAAGATCTGTGGCTAGTCCCACTTTCCAGCTTTTTGTAATTTCTTGATCTTGCGCTTTACGAGCTCGCGTTTAAGCGCGCTCATTTTGTCGAGAAACACGATGCCGTCGCAGTGATCGGTTTCGTGGAGCATGCAGCGCGCGGTCAGCTCCATGCCGTCGAGCTCAAACCACTCGCCTTTAAGATCCTGCGCGCGCACGATCGCACGCAAGCTGCGCTCGACTGGCGTGAAGATGCCCGGAAACGACAGGCAGCCTTCCTCGCCATTCTGATTTCCCTCGACGCGCAGCACCTCCGGATTGATCAGCGTCACACGCTGTGACGGATCCTTGCCACCAGAGCAGTCCATCACGAAGAGTCGCTGCGGAACTCCAACCTGCACCGCGGCCAGTCCGACACCCGGCGCCGCATACATCGTCTCGAACATGTTGTTGACGAGCTTCTTGAGATCGTCGTCAAACTCAGTCACCGGTTCTGCTGGTGTATCGAGCACCGGCGCCGGCCACTTAACTATTTCCAATAAAGCCATGACCTGATTTAGCCACAAAAAGCCACAAAAGCGCAAAAGAAGAAATCTTGTTAATCCTGAAATCCTGCAATCCTGTCTACAACTAACTTATCTAATAGCCCCTCAACTGTTCTCGATAACCTTCGAAATTCCTTTTCATCTCGCCGAGACTGTCTCCGCCAAACTTCTCCCTCATCGCACCGGCGAGCACGAGCGCGACCATCGACTCACCAATCACGCCCGCTGCCGGCACCGCCGTCACATCCGAGCGCTCAAAAGCCGCCGCCTCTTCTTCTTTCGTGTCGATGTCGACTGATCTGAGCGCGCGTCGCAAAGTCGAAAGCGGTTTTAGATGACCGCGTACGCGTATCTGTTCGCCGTTCGTGATGCCGCCTTCAAGTCCGCCGGCGCGGTTGGTCTCGCGAATGAACTCGCGTGTGCCGGCGTTATAAGCAATCTCGTCATGCACTTCAGAACCCGGCAAACTGCTCGCTTCCGCGCCCGCGCCGATGGCTACCGCCTTCACTGCCGGTATCGACATGACTGCCTGCGCCAGCAGTCCATCAAGCTTGAGATCCCAGGACGTGTGCGAGCCCAATCCCGGCACGACACCTTTTACCGCAACCTCAAAGACGCCGCCGAGCGTGTCGCCCTTCTGACGCACTTCGTCGATCAGATCGATCATCTTCTGCTGTGCATCGTCGTCGGCGCAGTGCAGTGGTGCGTCGTCAGGGATGACGGCGATCTGTTCCCAGCTCAACTCGAGCGGCGCTTCGGGAATCCCGCCAAGCTGAATCACATGACTGCGCACTTCAACGCCGAAAGCAGACAACAGTTGTTTGGCGACGGCGCCACAGGCGACGCGCGCAGTCGTCTCGCGAGCTGATGCGCGTTCGAGGATGTTGCGCAGATCGCGGACGTCGTATTTCAGACCGCCAGGCAGATCGGCATGGCCGGGACGCGGGCGTTTCAAGCGTCTCGACTTCTCCGGCGCTATATCACGCGGCTCGGACGCCATGACGTCAGTCCAGTTGGGCCAATCTTTATTCTCGATTAGCAACGAGAGCGGCGAGCCGAGCGTGAGCCCATGCCTGACACCGGTAAGTATCTCGGCATGGTCGCGCTCAATCTTCATCCTCCCGCCACGCCCATACCCGAGCTGGCGACGTCTCAGCTCGTTATCGATCAATTCATGATCGACGGGCAGTCCGGCGGGCAGTCCCTCAACAATCGCGACGAGCGATCGTCCGTGTGATTCTCCTGCAGTAGTGAAACGTAACATGTATGCTCTTCTCTGCGGCCCTCTGCGTATCTCTGCGCTCTCTGCGTTTAATCGTCACTTTAACGCAGAGATCGCAGAGATACGCAGAGGGCCGCAGAGATTCTATCCTTTAAAATCCAACACTTTTCGACGAATGCCAGTTTTAAGCGCCAAAACATTGAAGTTTATAAGTAATTCTACCTGCCATCCACCGATTCGCATATAAGTCAGCAGTTGAGCCTCATGCACGGGAGCGATTACTTCAACAGACTTAGTTTCAACGACGACGGCATTATTAACCAGGATATCAACACGGTATCCGCAGTTCAGTCGTAATCCTTTGTATTCTAAAGGCAAGGGCCACTCGCATTGATGAGGAATCTGCCTCAACGTCAACTCCGTCGCAAGACATTGTTGATAAGCTGACTCCAGTAGTCCCGGGCCGAGGTGGCGATGGACCTCGATGGCCGCACCAATGATCTCTTTTGTGAGGACGTTAACATGGGTGAACATGTTATGGGTTCCTTTCGCGAAATCCAATTTATAACACTTGTTCGGGGAAAAGGTTGCCCTTCCCTAAAATCCCGTTGGGATCGAGGGCTTTTTTTATCGTCGCCATCGCGCGCAGCTCGTCGTCGGTGTAGAAGAGACGCAGGTAGTCGCGTTTTAACTTGCCGACGCCGTGCTCGGCCGACAAGGTGCCGCCGACGGAAGCCGCGTATTTTAGGAACTGAATGTACAACTGGCGTGCGTGAGCGCCTTCCACATCGTCGCGTGGGAGAATGTTTACGTGGACGTGGTTGTCGCCGATGTGGCCGAAGATCGTGTAGCGCAGGCCGCTGGAAGTGAGGCTGTCCTTATATAAACGAAACAACCCGGGAAAGGCGTCGTCGGGCACGGCCATGTCGGTCGAGACTTTTCGCTGTTTGTAACGTGCAAACCATTCGTTCATCAAAACCGGCAGTTGGTGACGAAATTCGCGCAGCTTCGCCTGGTCCTGCTCGTTCGTAGCAAACCACGAATCTGACAATGCGTGGTGCTGATCCAGGAGCGCTGTCCATTCACTCAAAATCGATTCTTCGGTTGATTCAGTCGTCTCCTGCTCGAAAAAAATCGCGCCGGCGGCTTCTGAAGGTATCGCCGGATACTTCTCGCGCAGGAAATTCAACGACTCGTTATCAAAAAACTCAATCGCCCGCGCGTCGGCGTGCTTTCGCGCATCAGCGACGAGGGCGAGCACGTCTGCTTCGTTCGTAAAAAACACGACACCACTCAGCAGACCTTCCGGTTTCGGCAACAGCCTGACTTCGATCTCGCAGATCACACCAAGCGTGCCTTCGCTCCCGATAAACAGATCGATCGCGTCCATCCCGGGCGCAATGAAATAACCCGTCGCATTCTTACGCGTCTCGGGCATGTGAAAAGACGGGAGCGAGAGGTCAATCGTGCCGATGCGCATTCGCCCATCCGCTCCGGCGCGCACTTCACCGCGACGCAAATCAACTATTTCACCCGACGCAAGCACGACTTTGAGCCGGCGAATGTAATTTCGCGTCGGACCATACTTGAACGTCCGCGCGCCTGAAGCATTGGTCGCGACATTGCCGCCGACGAAGCATCCGCGTTCTGTCGGATCGGGTGGGTAGAGTAAACCTTGCTGGTCCACCGCACGTTGCAGGTCAGCAAGGATCACTCCCGCTTCGACTACGGCAAAACCATCACGATCGATGCTCTTGATGTGATTCAGTTTGTCAGTAGCGAGGACGATCCCGCCGAAAGCGACACGCCCGCCGACCGTTCCCGTGCCCGCACCGGAAACCGTAACCGGAACTCGATCGCGGTTTGCCCTCGCGAGTAATGAGGAAACATCCTCGATGCTCTCCGGCAGAACTACACGATCCGCATGACCATCGCCGATAAAACTCGCGTCCGTTAAAAACGACTCAATCTCGTCTGGCTGAGACTTTGTTTGCATATCGAGTGTGTGGTGGTTTTCCCCAGAAGTTCTCGCGTAAACAATTGGCAGGTTAACAGCCCGCCTAATCTTCCCAGAAAAGGATAACAACTATGGTTACCAACCCCCCAGCTTTAGTGATGATCATTCGCCACGGTGAGAAGCCCGGTGATCCAGCTAATGACGACGATGGCGGGCAGCACCTGGCAACGCTCGGCTCAGGCCGCGCCGCCGCTCTGCCATCACTTTTTACTCCCGATCCAAATTCGCAGTTGCCCTTCGGCAACTGGACACAGTTGAGCTGCGATCTGGCGACCAGCACGCAGAGCCAGTTCACAGGCAAATACGTGCAGAGTGGTGTCAACGCAGGCCAATCGCGTTTCCCAACTCCTAGTTTCCTGTTCGCAACGCAGGGAGGCGCGAGCAACCGTCCGGTAGAAACGATCACGCCGCTCGCCGAAGCGTTGCAGTCGTATTACAACCCGAACATCACGATCAATCAGACCTACAGCAACACCTCCAGCGACGAACAGGCCCTCGCCACAGAAATCACGACGAACCCGATCTACGCCGGAAAAATCATCCTGATCGCCTGGCACCACGGCCAGATCCCGAACCTGACCCTCGACTTCGGCGTGCCGCAGAGCCAGTTGCCTTTCACATCGTGGCCTTCGGATCGCTTCGACTTCGTCTTCCTTATCGGTTGGGAGAACGGTCAGGCGTTTCTGAAAGTCGACTTCCAGCTACTGATGTACGGCGACACTGATTCCATCTCTTAGACCCAGACTAAAGGAGGAAATTATGAGTTCACCCACACCATGCGCTAATCCGTTTCCATCGGGCTCAGTCACTTTAGCGCTCGATGCACCACATACTGACGCGCCAGGGGCCTGTGAAAAATGGTGGTATCGGCGGCGTCGACCTCTCGACGGCATCCTCGAACCAGGCGGATTTCGACTATCCGTTCTCACAAGACCGCGTACAGTTCATCAACCTGTTTTACTCGTACGTCCAGCAACAGAAGCCCAACGGGTTTAAGACCACGTGGTCCGACTGGGTGTTCTCCTCTTAAGTTGCGGAATGTAAATAATCTCTGCGGCCCTCTGCGTATCTCTGCGGCCTCTGCGTTGAAATAGCTCTTTAACGAGAGAACGCAAAGATACGCAGAGTCGCAGAAAGGTTCACATGACCTGCAATTCACGATCGCGGAGTACTTTTATCCGGTCTCGCAACTCCGCCGCTTTCTCAAACTCGAAGCGCTTCGCCGCGGCGCGCATCTCGACTTCCAGACGCGTGATCGTCGCTTCGATATTCGCGGGCGAGTAGTCTTCAATCTCCTCGACCTCAGACGGCGCCTTGAAGTAATCAGCCTCTGACGCCGTAATCAACGTCGCTTCGATCGGCTTCACGATTGTCTGCGGCGTAATCCCGTTCTCACGATTAAACGCCTCCTGTATCGCACGTCGCCGCTGCGTTTCTTCCATCGCGCGCTTCATCGACTCAGTCACACGATCCGCATACAAGATCGCTTTGCCGCTCGCATTACGCGCCGCGCGCCCGATCGTCTGTATCAAGGACTGCTCCGACCGCAGAAAACCTTCTTTATCCGCATCGAGAATAGCGACGAGCGACACCTCCGGCAGATCCAAGCCTTCACGCAGCAAGTTAATCCCCACGAGCACGTCAAACTCACCACGCCGCAAGTCACGCAAAATCTTAATGCGCTCGAGCGTCTCGATATCCGAGTGCAAATACCGAACACGAACACCAACCTCAGTGAAGTATTCCGTCAGGTCTTCAGCCATGCGCTTGGTCAACGTTGTCACCAGCACTCGCTCGTGCCGCTCCGCACGCTGCCGGCACTCTTCGAGCAAATGATCGATCTGCCCCTTCACCGGCTGCACTTCGACTTCCGGATCCATCAACCCGGTAGGCCGAATGATCTGCTCGACGACTTCACCACTCGCTTTCGTCAACTCATAAGGTCCGGGCGTCGCCGAGACATAGATCGTCTGCCCGATCCGCGACTCAAACTCAGCGAAGTTCAACGGCCGGTTGTCCAACGCCGACGGCAAACGAAATCCATACTCGACGAGCGTCCGCTTGCGCGACTGATCGCCTTCGAACATGCCACGCACTTGCGGAACCGACTGGTGCGACTCGTCGATGATGATTAGCGTGTCGCGCGGCAGGTAGTCGAGGAGGGTCGGCGGCGGCTCGCCGGGGTTCTTGCCGGTCAGGTGCCGCGAATAGTTTTCGATGCCACGACAAAACCCCATCTCCTTGATCATCTCGAGATCAAACATCGTGCGCTGGTGCAGTCGCTGCGCCTCGACCAGCTTCCCTTCCGCGATCAGCTTCGGCTCCCACCACTCGAGCTCCTCGCGAATCGTCTTGATCGCTCGTTTGATCGTGGGCCGCGACATCACGTAGTGAGTCTTCGGATAGATCGGCACGCGCGACGTGTGCTTCGCGATCACTTCGCCGAGCAACGGATCAATCGTCGAGACGGAGGCGATCTCATCGCCCCACAACTCGATCCGGTACGCCTGGTCCTGGTAACTCGGATAAATCTCGACGACGTCGCCGCGCACGCGAAACGTACCGCGCTGAAAGTTGATGTCTGAGCGCTCGTATTGCAGCTCGACAAGCCGCTGCAGCAACACGTCGCGCGACATCCGTTCGCCCGGCTCAACGAAGAAGAGCAGCCCGTAATAGGCATCCGGATCGCCGAGGCCGTAAATGCACGACACACTCGCGACCACGATCACGTCGCGCCGCTCAAAGAGGGCGCGCGTCGCAGACATCCGCAGGCGATCGATCTCTTCGTTGATGATCGCTTCTTTCTCGATGTAGACGTCGGCGGCGGGAACGTACGCTTCCGGTTGGTAGTAGTCGTAGTAAGAGACGAAGTACTCGACCGCGTTCTGCGGAAAGAGCGAGCGAAACTCCTGAAAGAGCTGCGCGGCGAGTGTTTTGTTATGCGCGAGCACGAGCGTCGAGCGTTGCGCGCGCTGGATCACGCTCGCGATCGTGAACGTTTTGCCGCTGCCCGTGATGCCGAGCAGCACCTGATCTTTAGCGCCGTCATTCAGGCCCTTGACAAGCTGGTCGATGGCGGCGGGCTGATCACCCTTCGGTTGATATTCTGATTGAAGCTTGAACACCTGTACATCTTGTGAAATCTTGTAAGGCCTGTCAAAAACGGCTTATCGATTCAGCGGCGGCAGAACGGAGTTCAGGCGGGAGGGCTTCGTTTGAGGCGAGGCGTTGCAGGGTTGAAGCGACTTCGGGTTCGCCACTCGAGGCGAGCAATCTGATCACGGCGAGGCTCAGATCGAGACTCGGATTTTTCTCGATCACGCTGCTGAGCGGCTCGACGACCCCGGCCTTCGCGACGAGAAACAACAACGAAAACGCGCTGTAACAGTTCTCGTGATTTTCAGCCATCAAGTCGTCGATTGCTTCGTACAACAAACCCGAATCAGCGAGCGCGCTGCCGATGCGGCGGCGTTCTTCCGGCGAGCCGTCGCGTAGCGCGTCGTTCACGAGTGTCGCGGCCTGATCGGGATCCATTGCATACAGATCACGGACGGCCTTCTCGCGTACTGCGGGCGACGGGTCGTCAAGCAGCTCGGCAATCTGATCGAAGGGTCCGATCTGTGGTTTGTGACGATTTAGGGCGAGATCATGTGCGGCTTGTCGGAGTGTGGCGACGTCTCGGGCCCACCGCTCATCTTCGGTGCTTCTTGAGGATTTCTTAATCGTCTTCACTTCAATGCACAGTTGCGCAGTTGGGCTTTGCACAAAAAGTAGTCCCAGTCGGGTTTGAAGTCTTCTCTGCGATCTCTGCGTACCTCTGTGATCTCTGCGTTAAATATTCCTCGCGACTACACTTACGCAGAGGTCACAGAGATACGCAGAGATCGCAGAGAAGAACCAAATAGTTGTAAAAACCACTTTTTTGTGCAAGGCCGCGCAGTGTTTACAGGATTTACAAGATTTTCAGGATTAACATGTAAATCCTGTTCATCTTGTAATCCTGTGAACGACTGACTCACGCCTCATGCGCCGCCGCCAAACTTAGCGGCGCTTCAGCCACAAACTCCGGCTCAAATACGACCTCGGCCTCTTTCGGCGCTTCAGTACGCATCAACTGAAACTTCGTCAACACGAGCCGGCTCACCGAGAAACCAAGGGTGTTGTCCAAAACACACATCTGCTCGGCAACTACGCGCTGCGACACGCGCTCGAGCGCCTGCTCCAGCTCGCGCCCGGCTGTGGCCACGTCGTCAGCAATGATCATCTCAAAGTCCTGACCACCACTCACGCGACGTCGCGAGTGATTCTGCAGCAACACTCCCGCCTCTTTGTGTATCCGACCGGTCGCGACGATCATGAGGTGCGAAGCTTCAGTGTCGATCTCCATGTCGATCGCCCAACGCGCCAACGCCGGCGTCAGATCGCCGTCACGAGTCACGATCAAAAACGACTCGCCGCAGATGTTCGCCATAAGCTGTCCGTAACCATTGCCGTCTGCTGGTCCAAGCGCGATCTCGCGCTCGGGCACGCCCATCTCGCGCAGTAAAAAGTGAATCCTGCTGACGAGCCACGATCCGTCTTCGAGCAAGGACGACGCCAGTTGCGTCGGCGCGATCACTTCCTCGACGTTCTCGTCAGCCACGGGCGCGCCGCATTCGCTGCACGTCGCATCGCTCACCGTTACGACTGCGAGCGCGTGTGGATTCGGCAAGCGAAAGAGCGCGTGACCTGTCTTGCGGCAACTGATCTGGACTTCTCTTTCGACGAGGCCCGCATCTTCGAGACGTTGAATCGGCACATCTGCTGATTCTGTGTGGCCGGTGAGCAGTTTGGCGGCGTAGCCTTCCTGGTGCGCGTTGCGAGCCGTTCGCAGAAACACGCGCGCGCTTTCGTCTTCGAGTTTCGACGCGGCGAGTATGCGCTTGCTCATCGTCTCTTTGCGCAGGCTCGTGAAGAGCGAGTCGGCGTCCTGGCGTTCAACGAACGTTCTGAATCCGCGCGCCATCGCGGCGCCGCCGCTCGTCTCCCACTCCGGAAACGACATCGCGATCTGTTGCTGCTGCGAGAGCAGGACGCTGCGAACGTCGTGACAGAAGGCGTCGAGCTTTCGGAAGGGTTCGGGTGTGCGTGCGTCGTAGACGATACCGGCGCGAACAGAGTCATCGTCTTCGAAGACGAGGAAGAGAATGTAATCTTGAAAGCAAAACAGGTCACCACGCACGTACGGCTCGCCGGTGGTTGATTCGATTGAGTTCGCGAGCGCGGTCTCCATTTCGTTGACGCGGTCGATGCCGAGCAGAACGTCTTCGAAACAGCGCAGACGCTGCGAGCGGATCAGCGGCACGAGGTTTTGCGTGTGAAGTTCCTGAAGCAGTCTGATGCGGCCGGCAGTGTGGACTGCGAGATTCAGGGTTTTGCTTTCGAGAAATAGCATCGGGTGTTCCTCATTTGTTGACATTGATGGTTATCGTTTGTCCACCATTTGCCGTTGCTGGATAGCGACGCTGCCGCGCGATTCGCAGGGCGAGCGCCTCGTAACTGTCCATGCCGGGTTTCGGATTGGCGATCGAGGCTTTCAATACGCGCCCATTCTCGATCTGCATCACGACCTTGATCGACTGCGAGGTGGGCTCCGGCTCTTTCACCGGCTGTGCTTCGGCGACTGCAGGGGTCTCGCTCTTCGCTTCTATCTTGGGTTGCGGCTTCGCTTCCGGCGTATTTCGCTTCTCTTCTTTGCGATATGGCTTGATGACTGTTGTGACCGGCGCGTTTGATAATTCAGTTTCGGCCCCGTCGATCGGCGCGACGCGAGTCTGAGTCGGCGGCGCCGCCGTAGTCTCAGCAGCCGCGTTGTTATTGAGACCACCGATCAAGGCAATCACGACCGATAATCCCACCGCGATCGCAATCGCCGCAGCGATCAAAAACAGCGAACGCTTGCGCACGATCACAGGCGGCGCTGGCGGCAACGCGAGCACTTCAGGCTGCGGCAGCGCCGTCGTTTCGATTTGCGCGAAACTCTCATCCCAGGAACCAAACAGCTCCGCCACCGCACGCTGATACGACGACTCGATCGAACGTCGTGAGCTCTGTATCAACGGATTGAAATTGAACGACGCTTCCGGTTGGGCCAACGCGACGCAGATCGCCTGCAAGCCGGTTAGCTCGTTCATGCGCGCGTCGATCAGCTCGCCATTCTGAAAGAAGAACGTCGCCGGACCTTTTGCATACTCGATCACGAGACGGCCTGACTTGCGTTGGTGACGGAGGATGCCGACGAGATCCGACAGGGGATAATTGCTGAGGTGTCCGGTCAACACCACGAAACGCTCGTTCTGCATTACTGCTCCTTAAACAATCTACGGACAGCCCTTAACCACGCGACACGAGAAGTCGTATTGCGGGAAGGTCTCGGCCAGTTTCTTCGCCAGCCCATGATCAAGGTTTTCCAGGACCCGGTATTCCTCAATCAGTTGCTTGTCCATTCCGAGCTCCTGGTAAGCGAGACCCAAACCGTAATGCGCCTTTGCCATACGCGGCCGCAACACCGACGCTTTCTTGAAGGCGTCAGCGGCGTCTCTGAACCGGCCCATTCGGAAGTTTGCGAATCCCAAACCGTATTGCGCTTCCGCGTCGTCGGGATTGAGCTTTATCGAGTCTTTAAATGCTTTTATGGCTTCGCGATCTTTGTGCTGGTTGAGGAATTCACGCCCGGCAAGGAACAATCCGTTTGCGTTAGCATCCGCGTTATCCGTGTTCTCTTTGCCCGCGGATGACACGGATTTGAATGCTGGTGGCGGCTCTGATTCGATTTGCACGGATAAAGCAGGTGCTGATAGCGCAACAGGTTCCAGCACCGCCTGAACTGAGATCTGCGCAGAAGCTTCAGGAACAGCGGGCGCCGTTTGCTTCGGCTCTGGCTTTAGCTCCTCAGCAAGCTTCGCGACCGTGTCGTCGTAGTAATAGGTGACGGTCCGGCGCGTAACCTCGATCGGCTCTTGCTTCAGCTCGCCGTTTTCGAAAACAACGAGACTCGTTACCATCTTCGTCCAGTTCCCAAGCTTGTCGAACTCGTAACTGTAGGCTTCGCGACTGAGGATACCGCCACGCTCATCACGCACGGTCATCTCGGTGATGTTGCCGCGCTCGTCGTATTTATATTCTTCTTTGCCTACAACTCCGTCCTTGAGGGGATACGAAGTATTTTCAATGCGATTGCCTTTGATTCCGTAGGTAGTGAGTTCCACCAGTTGGGGTGGTCCTTCGACTGGTTGCCCATCCTTGAGCTCGATCTTTGCCGTTTCGGTTCTGACTCGACGCACGGAGCCGAGCAGTCCATCCTGCTCCTTCGTGCTGTCGAGAACGGTGATGGCGGCGCGTGTAGAAGTGACACTGGCGTTTTGCGCTTGCGAGGGCGCAGCAAGTGTCAGGAAAACAGCCCACAACATAAAAGCCGGCAGAAGCCGCCGCACAATACAATTCATCTCGACTCCTCCAAATTTCAAATAGCGTCGGGGGAACGGGGGAACTCGGGGGGGCCGAGCCCATATGTTGTACAAACTGTGCGGAAGAATACAATAACGAGGCGGGAATTGCTACGGAATTGTTAAAGTATTTTGTGAGGGTATAGGTCCTATATCTTTATAGGACCTATTGCTCGTCGCTGAACTTGTAGCCGATGCCCCAGACGGTCAGGACCATCTGCGGGTTCTCGGGGTTCTCTTCGATCTTGGCGCGCAGGCGATTGATGTGGGAGTCGATCGTTCTGTCGTAGCCTTCGTATGAGTAATCCCAGATCTTTTCGAGCAGGTACTTCCGCGGAAACACCCGACCCGGGTTCGAAGCAAACAGGCGAAGCAGATCAAATTCCTTCGGCGTCAGCTCAACCTGCCGGTCGCCAATCGTCACTTCACGCTTGGCCGAGTCGATTCGCAGACGGCCGCGCACGATTGGAGCTTCATCACGCATTCCTTCGGTAGTTGGGCCATTTCGCGTACGCCGGAGTACCGACTTGATGCGCGCTTCGAGCTCGCGCAGGCTGAATGGTTTGGTGATGTAGTCGTCCGCGCCCATCTCCAGCCCCAGCACCTTGTCGACTACGTCGTCCTTGGCGGTGAGCATGAGAATAGGCAGATAGCCGACCTTCTCGCGCAGCTCCTTGCAAACCGCGAGGCCGTCCATCTTGGGCAGCATCAGGTCCAGGACCACTGCGTCAGGAGGATCGTCCAGCGCGGCTTTCACGCCGTTCAGGCCGTCCTCGACGGTTTTGACGTTGTACCCCGCGCGCGAGAAATACTCGCTGATTGCAGTCGAGATATTCTCGTCGTCTTCCACTACAAGCAGCGATACTTTACGTTCGCCTGAGTCGGGAATTGCGAAGTTTTCTTTAGCTGTCTTCTGTCTGTCAGTAGCTGTAGCCATCGGAGTTTAGTCGTCGAATTGAAACTGACAGGAGGCTCAGAGGGCACGCACCACGGGGTCTTTGGCGCAACATCGGTTCTCGCGAATAGTACAGGAGAAGCGGTTCCCTGTTCAAGCCCAAAGTGCTCCTGCTATGCTGTCACTGACCATCATCCCAATAATAAGGACCCGAAATACTATGACACCCGAAGAACGAAACGAGCTTATCAATACTTATGCCGCCGGATACGACGAGGTAATGAACGCCCTCGAAGGATTTCCCGCTGACAGCCTTGCAGCGCATCCCATTCCCGGCAAATGGAGCGCGCGGGAGATTGTGCATCATCTCGGCGACAGCGAAAGCTTCTCAGCCGCCAGATTACGAAAACTTCTCATCGAAGACAATGCAGTCATTCAGGGATACGATCAGGACGAGTACGCCAGCAAGCTTCGATACAACGAGCGAGACATGGCGCCGGCGCTCGATGCTTTCCGTAGTTCACGTGAATCGACCGTACAACTTCTGCACCTGATGAGTGAAGACGACTGGAAACGCGTCGGCACACACACTGAAAGCGGCAGATACTCGACCGAAGACTGGTTAAAGATCTACGCCGCCCACGCGCACAATCATGCTTCACAAATCCGGCGACTTCGCGAAGCCCTCCAATAGAATTTAGCCGCGGATGATACGGATCATCCGCGGCTTATATATAAATCTACTCCCCTTCTTGACAAACGTTTTTAGCGCGCGCAAAATCCGACCCTCTATCCATCTAACAATGAGCGCTGCACCTGTTCTTCAAACGTCACTTTCTGATCTGAAACTGCATCGCCGCGGTAAAGTACGCGACGTTTACGAAGTTGACGATCAAAGCTTGCTGATCGTCGCTACCGATCGTATCTCCGCTTTCGATTGCATACTGCCGACGCCGATCGAGCGTAAAGGCGAAGTGCTGACTGCACTCTCCGAGTTCTGGTTTGAGAAGCTCGGAAACGTCGTCGCCAATCACTTGATCGAGAGCAATGTCGACGCGATGCCGCCTGCGATTCAGAAGCATGCGCAAACTCTTAAAGGACGCTCGATGCTCGTGCGTCGTGCGCAAGTGTTTCCGGTCGAGTGCGTCGTGCGTGGTTATCTCGTAGGTTCCGGTTGGAAAGATTATTTACGCACCGGCTCCGTGTGTGGACACAAACTTCCCGAAGGCCTCGTCGAATCGGCGAAACTTCCTGAAGCGCTCTTCACACCTTCAACAAAAGCTGAAGAAGGACACGACGAGAACATCACTGAAGATCAAGTGCGCGATCTGATCGGCGCAGAGAACACCGCGTTGTTGCGGGACACGACGCTGCGTCTCTACACAGAAGCAGAAGAACACGCGCGCCAATGCGGCATCATCATCGCGGATACGAAATTTGAGTTTGGAATGGATAAGGACGGACAGCTCTTACTGGTGGACGAAGTGCTGACGCCTGACTCCTCACGATTTTGGCCTGCTGACGAATACGAGCCCGGGCGTTCACAACCTTCGTTTGACAAACAGTTCGTGCGCGACTACCTCGAAACACTCGATTGGGACAAGAAGCCGCCCGCACCGGCAATCCCATCAGAGATCGCCGCCGCCACGACTGCGCGTTACCTGGAAGCGTACCGACTGTTGACCGGAAAAGAGCTTTGATTCATACCCGACTCGAAAGTCTTATCGACGAGATGCTCGAGGGCCACATCCTTTTGGATGAGGCTCTCTGCGAGTTTGAGAAGCTATATATAAAGAAGGCCCTCGCGCGCCACAAACAACATCTTTCGAACACGGCCGCCGTCCTCGGCATCCATCGCAACACCCTCGCGAAACGCGTCGCCACCTACAAAAACCAGGACTCGCCACAAAAAGGCGCAAAAGTCACACCCCTTAAAAAAGCCGCATACCGTTAAGGATCTTCTCTGCGGCCCTCTGCGTATCTCTGCGCCCTCTGCGTTGAAATACTAGTTAACGCAGAGATACGCAGGGGGCCGCAGAGTTGACATGCCTTTCCGGTGACGCTATTCTTAGCACTCTTACTCAATGAGTGCTACAAATTACCGTTTTAATAAATCCAAATCCCAAGTTTTAAGCGAATTGAAAGGAGCACAAAGGTATGGCAACCAACATCAGACCTCTTCATGATCGCATCATCGTGAAGCGAATCGAAGAGGGCGAGCAGGTGCGGGGCGGCATCATCATCCCCGACACCGCCAAGGAAAAACCCCAGGAAGGCGAAGTCATCGCAGTCGGCGAAGGCAAATATAAGGACGACGGCACCCGCCAGCCCCTCGACGTCAAGCAGGGCGATCGCGTTCTTTTCGGAAAATACAGCGGCTCTGAAATCAAGATCGATGGCGAAGAGCTACTCATCATGCGTGAGGACGAAATCCTCGGCATTCTTGAACGCGTCGGCGCGGCCAGCGGCGGCAGCAAGAAAGGTGGTAAATAACGATGGCAAAGCAGGTGATTCACGGTGAGGACTCGCGTGCAGCGATTTTGCGTGGCATCAATCAGCTCGCTGACGCAGTGAAGATCACCCTCGGTCCCAAGGGCCGCAACGTTGTAATCGACAAGAAGTACGGTTCCCCCACGATCACGAAAGACGGCGTCACTGTCGCAAAAGAGATCGAGTTGAAAGACTCGCTCGAAAACATGGGCGCTCAGATGGTGCGCGAAGTCGCTTCCAAGACTTCCGACGTTGCCGGTGACGGCACCACCACCGCGACCGTGCTCGCACAGGCCATCTTCCGCGAGGGCGTGAAGACTGTTGCCGCAGGCGCGAACCCGATGGCGCTCAAGCGTGGCATCGACAAGGCTGTCGAGCAGGCCACCGCTGCGATCCAGAAGCTCTCGAAGCCGGTTAAGGGCGACGCGATCGCGCAGGTCGGAACAGTTTCGGCGAACGGCGACTACACCATCGGCAACATCATTGCCGAAGCTATGAACAAGGTCGGCAAAGACGGCGTGATCACTGTTGAAGAGTCGCGCACGATGGATACTTCGCTCGAAGTTGTCGAGGGAATGCAGTTTGACCGCGGTTACCTGAGCCCGTACTTCGTTACGGATCCGGAGCGCATGGAAGCAGTGCTCGACAATCCGCTGATCCTCATCAACGAGAAGAAGATCAGCTCGATGAAAGACCTGCTGCCTTTGCTGGAACAGGTTGCGAAGCTCGGCAAACCGATGCTCATCATTGCTGAAGACGTCGAAGGTGAAGCACTCGCGACGCTCGTTGTTAACAAGCTCCGCGGCACCTTGAACATCGCTGCCGTTAAGGCCCCGGGATTCGGCGATCGCCGCAAGGCGATGCTCGAAGACATCGCGATTCTCACTGGGGGCAGAGTCATCAGCGAGGATCTCGGTATCAAGCTCGAGAGCGTCAAGCTCGAAGATCTCGGCCGCGCCAAGAAGATCACGATCGACAAAGACAACACCACGATCGTTGAAGGCGTCGGCAAACAGTCAGACCTCGAAGGTCGCGTCAAAACTCTGCGCGCACAGATGGAAGATACGACTTCCGACTACGATCGCGAGAAACTTCAGGAGCGTCTCGCGAAGCTCGTCGGCGGTGTGGCAGTGATCAAAGTCGGTGCTGCAACCGAAACCGAGATGAAAGAGAAGAAGGCTCGTGTTGAGGACGCAATGCACGCGACTCGCGCGGCTGTCGAGGAAGGAATCGTTCCCGGCGGCGGCGTTGCGTTGGTGAGAGCGGCGAAGGCGCTCGAGAAGTGGCAGGCTAATGCAGATGGCGAAGGCGATCCCGATGAGCAGATCGGCGTCAACATCGTTCGTCGTGCGTTGGAAGAGCCGCTGCGCCAGATCGTGCAGAACGCTGGTAAGGAAGGCGCGGTTATTGTCGAGCGTGTTCGTTCCGAGAAGAGCGAGAACATCGGCTTCAACGCGGCGACTGAGACGTTCGAGGACCTGGTGAAGGCTGGCGTCATCGACCCGGCTAAGGTTACTCGCACTGCGCTTCAGAACGCGGCTTCAATCGCAGGCTTGATGCTCACGACTGAAGCGATGGTCTCGGAAATCCCCGAGGACGACAAGGGTAGCCCCGCAATGCCAGGTGGTATGGGCGGCATGAGCGGCATGGGCATGTAAGCCACGGATTTTCACAGATGAACACGGATTACATTGATAACTCAGTGTAATCCGTGTCATCCGTGGCAAAAACTTCTTCCTCTTCCGGCAGAACGTCCTCAAGAATCTCCTCAATCAACTTCGCAGACATATCGAGCGCGGATAGCAGCGGATGTAGCGACGCGTGATCTTTGGCGTAGCCTTTCGCCACGTCCTGTGCGAAGGCGAGTGCAACGTAAGCACGTGCGAGGCGCCGGCTATCGATGTTTCCCCAAAACGGTGTGCTCATCAGAAGTTAAGAAATGCTCGAACCAAAACTGCGAGCGCGATCGCTCCACCACCGAGCGTCAGCATCCACTCAACCAGCGGGCTCGGTCGTCCAAACATTCGACGGCAAATCACCATGCCGCTCTTCCACCCGTCGAGTTGGTAAAACGGAATCATGTTTCCGATCGCGAGCGCGAGATTGAGTGCGCCAAATAGCGATCCCCACGTCAAAACAGCAAGCACGAGATTCACACCAACGCCTGCTCCAAGCACGAACAACTGCTGCATCAGCGGCCGGCGTTGCAATGCGCGCATGTCCATCTGCACGTACGCGCCAACTGGAAGCAATCTCACGGTGCAATCAACATCGCTAACGCGAGCGCCGTAAAGCTTCGGTCCCCAACCGAGCCCTGCCTGCTTGATCGGAACTGCACACAGGCGCGCCGCGAAGTAATGTCCGATTTCATGCAGCACGAGCGCCGCGAAAAAGCTCACGAAGGTGTTGATAATGACGACGTTCATATTTAAGGAGTCTGGCGCAGGAGTTTGGATATGTGTTGCTCGAGTTCTTGCAATAAACGAAATTCATCTTTGAGTGATTGCAGCTCGAGCCTGACGTCGAGAATCAGGTAAACAACTGCGCAAGTGATAACTACGCCTTCCAGAACTCCAAGGCCACGATACGTGATCACGAGAAACAGAAAGATGAGTGTCAGCGCGGAGATGTAGATCCTGATAGCTAGCATATTTTTTGTTCTGTGTTCGACAACGCGCAGACTACGGCCTTAACTCACCGCATAGTGTGCCCTCATTTTTCTCTGCACCTGAATAAAAGGAATAATTCCCGACGTGTTCCAGTCAACACACCTGATCGCAGTGTCAACAGAACCGAGCGCGGCAGCGCCGGGTCAATTCCATATTCATGACTTTGATTGACGTTGACCCGGCGGTACCGCGCTCGGTTCTGTTCAAATTCTAGAAACGAAGTCCAGATGCTGGACAGATATGCTAATGACTTCGCCCATTACAAAGGATTTTGTGAAGAAAATGACGATCTGAGCAATGGCCCTTTAGTTGCGAGCAGCGCTCCAGATCCAAGTGTCTTAAAAGTTGGGCTACGAAGAAACTGTTTGAGTTAGGCGATATCAAGCTTTACCCAAAACCATCAAGGTCTCGGACAGTTTCTCATCTTATTACTTAGAACAAGTTTTGCTCCGTCGCCCCCTGGGCCAACGAGTGTGTAATAAACGCGCAGAACACAGGGTTCGGTGTTTGGAGACGTTGGCTAAGGATTCGGAACATCAACGCGTTTCGACGTTTTGTTATTCCAGTCGTAAGGAGTACTCCCGTTTTATCCAGTTGAGTCCCCTTCTTCAACCGCGATTGAGCGAGGATTCACCCAGTAAGGAGTTAGTTACTTAATGCCCCTAGTAACTCCAACTGCTATCGATGGATGGTCTACTAACCACGCGACCAGCCACGCCAGATCCGGCGCGATAGCAAACGAGCATAAGGAAACCACCAGGGTCGGCAGTTCCAAATCACCCACTCTCATCGGCCAGTCGCCGGTGATGAGGAAACTCTTTTCCGTAATCGAGCGTGTGGCCCCAACCGACGCTTCGGTACTGATTACCGGCGCGACCGGAACCGGCAAAGAGCTTGCCGCCCGTGCAATCCACGATCAGAGCCCGCGACGCGATCACGCCTTTGTAGATATCAACTGTTCCGCTATTCCCGAGACGCTCATCGAAGCCGAACTATTCGGTCACCAGCGCGGCACGTTTACCGGCGCGCACGAGAACCGCAGTGGCCTCTTCGAAAAAGCCTCGGGTGGCACACTCTTTCTCGACGAAGTTGACGCGTTGAATCTCTCAGCGCAGGCGAAGCTGTTGCGTGTCTTGCAGGAACGCACCGTGCGGCGAATCGGAGCACGCGCCAACATCGCGATCGACGTTCGCATCATCTCGGCGACCAACTGCGATCTCGCACAGGCAGTCGCGGAAGGTCGTTTCCGTCCTGACCTTTATTACCGGCTCCGAGTTCTGCCGTTGCACGTGCCCGAGCTCTGCACGCGCGGTGACGATGTTCGCCTGTTGGTCGAGCACTTCCTGCGTGTGAAGTCGGAGAGAAATGGTCTGCCGCTGCGAACGTTCACGCCGGAAGCAATGCGCGCGCTTTGCGACTATCCGTGGCCGGGTAACGTTCGCGAACTTGAAAACACGATTGAGTATGCGCTCGCCATCGGTCTCGACGACGAGCTGGACACCGGCGATCTGCCGCCGGAGATTCTGACTGCAGCCCCGCAACCGAGCGCGGACGATTTCAGGCAAGTGCTTCAGGCATACATGAACGACACGGTTCCGCTTGCAGAGATCGAGAAGCGCTACATCCTTTCCGTGTTACAGCAGTTTGGTGGCAATCAGGTGCGGGCCGCAGCCGCACTCGGCATCGACCGCAGCAAACTTTATCGCCGTTTGAAGCAGTATGGTGTGATGGCGGTGAGGTTTATTCAGGAAGAAGATCTCGACGGCCACCAGTTCCGCTCACATTGATCCCCCAGCCCCGATCGTTTATGGGTGGTCGCTTCGGCGGCCACCCACCGCGTTTAGCCACGAAATTTCTTAGCCACAAAAAGGCACATAAAACACAAAAGGAAGCGTTTTAGTTTTTGCGCTTTTTGTGCGTTTTTGTGGCAACTATCGCACGATGCTGATGAGCGGTTTGTTGCTGGTGACGCCGTGGAAAGTCAGAGAGAGTTGGTGGTCGCCTTCGAGGGAGATGGAGTCGGGGAGTTTGACGGTGATTTGGGAGAAAGGGAAATTTGGGAGTTTGCGGATGTCTTCGACGACGAGGGGGTAGAGGTGATGGTCGGTATCTTCTAGTTGGACAGTGATGGATTCGCCGGGTAGGAGGTCGATGCCGGTGGCGAAGAACATGATGCGCGTGCGCTGATCGGAGCTGAAGTTGAAGATGTTTCGGAGCGAGAAGGGTTCGTGAAGCATCGTTACTGAATCCAATGCGACGGCGCGAGCGGTGAGTTCGTCGGTCAGGATCAGGGGCTTGTCGTCGTCGAGGATGGTGATCGTGCTGCTGAAGGGACTTCCTTCAACGGCGCCACCCGCTGGAGAGCTTAAGACAACGTTGATGGTTTCGTTACCTTCGACCAAGGAGTCGTCAACAATAGGGATGGCGAAGGTTTTTACTGTCTCGCCGGAAGCGAACTGAAGCGTACCGGATGTACTGGTGTAGTCACTCGGCTGAGTGGCGCTGCCGTTGGTCGTGGCGTAATTGATGGTTGAAGCGTTCGTTGTGTCACCACTACGCGTGACGCTCACAGTCACGTTTCCCGCATTCTCATTCACAACGAACCCCGTGGCGCTGAATTGCATAGTCACAGCCGACACAGATGAAGCGAATTGTCCTCGGATCTCGCCGGTCGGGAAATTCGAGCTGTGCACGTTGACGTAGAACAGACCATTCTTTAGATCCTGCGCTTGCGCAGGAGTCAACGTGATCGAGAAGTCGCTCAACTGGCCCAACGGCAGAGGAAAAACGGGCGGCGCGCTCACGCCGGGCAAGGCCGGCCCGTGAATGTGTGCATCCGTCTGCCCGCTTGAAAGGCCAGTAAAGGTCAACGAGACTCGTGCAGTCTTTTCGTCAGGACTGAGAACGAGCGATGCGCGGCCTACTGCGGTCGAGTTATTAGGCGGCGTTTCCTGTGCGCCTGTCAGATTTGCGACAAACAACAAAGACGGTTTCGATTTGATCTCGTAAACCGCGCCGTTGGAAAGCGACACTACGTACAGGTTTCCATTCGGAGCGCTTTGAATATCAGTCGTGATGCCGAAATCTTTGCCGATCAGCAGGCTTTCGCTTTCTGTTTGATCAAACTTGTCGATATTGTCAGCCACCCTATCTACCAGCCTTGGATCCGAGAACGAGAAATGCTGGCGGTCGCTCGTCAACTTGAACCGGAACAGGAAGCCATTCAGCAAAGTCGTGCGTGAAGCGCCAACGAATAGATCGCCTTCAAACTGCGGCCCCAATCCTCTTCCCTTCACAAAGCCGATCGGCGACGGCGCGAGCGCATACTTCCAACTGAATTCCGGATCGACGTACTGCGCGCCGTTCAGCATGTACATCCGCGAGAGTGCCTGCTGCGGAGTCAACGCGGTATTGCTCGGCGGCCAACGGAGCTGTTGCAGGTTTCCGGCGCCGTAAGTCATCTCAATCGATCGGAACTCATCGATGCGGCTAATCGGCCCCATCGTTTGTATCCAACCACCGTTGAAGCCAGGCGTGACGCGATTGATTTCGTCGAACGCATCGTCGCCGTTCTCTTGCGTCCATAACGCGCCGCTCAACGGATCGAAATCCATCCCGAAGCTGTTGCGGATGCCGTAGGCGAAGACTTTCTTGATGTTTGCCGCAGCCTCGCCGGAGAGGTTCGAAGCGATATTGAAGAAAGGATTGTCAGCAGGCGTCGATCCGTCGTCGTTGAGACGCAAAATCACGCCTGTCAAATGTTCATCATCAGGCGCTGGCCCGCCGAACTGATCGTCAGGAGACGGACCGCCACTCGCAAGGTTTTGCAGGAAACCACGCCGGCCGTTGTCACCGAAGACGATATAGATCTTACCGTCCGGACCAAATCGCAGCACCCCGCCGTTGTGATTACCACGCGAGGGCTGGCCGGCGTCCTGCTGAAGAGATCGCAGCTTGATCAGATTGCGATCGAACGTAAGCGTCGAGCCATTCCACACGTAACGATCGACACGATTGCCGAGCACCGCTACTTCGTCAATGTTCGCCGTGTCGACGCCCGTGCTGCTTTCGGTCCAATAAAGGTATACCCAGCCGTTCTGTGAAAATTTTGGATGCAGCGCGATGCCGAGCAGGCCGCGCTCGGAAGCGTTGTTGACGGCAAGATCGAGCGGCGTGCTGTGCAGCAAGCCATTGACGATTCGCTTCACTTTACCGCTTGCCTTCTCCAGAACGAGAAAATCGCCGGGGCCAATGAACGCGAGGCTCGTCGGCTGATCGAGGCCGGTGATCACGGTGCTGACAGTCAGATTGTCGTCCAGCATCGTCGGCGAGGGGGCCGCGGGCTGAATGAGCGTGGTCGCTGACGCAGTGTTGTTCGTTAAATCAGAATCGGTTTCAGTGCCGGTGACGGTTGCTGAATTAGTTATCTGACTTGCCGAAGAAGGCGTGACGACGATCGTAACGATTGCGCTCGCGCCAACATTCAAACTGCCGAGATTACAGTTCACGGCTGTCGTGCCGTTGCAATTGCCCTGAGTGGTTGTGGCTGAAACAAACGTCACACCAGAGGGCAGTGTATCTGCGACACTCACATTCGTGGCGATTGCGGGTCCGTTGTTCGTCGCGATGATGCGGTACGAAAGCGGCACACCGACTTGTCCAGGATTCGGCGATGCGGTCTTGGTCACAGACAGGTCGGCACTCAAGGGATTTACAACATTCAAGCTCGCCTGAGTAGCATGCTGAGTGGAGCCTGACTGCGCGTTGATGTCGAACGAATGATTGCCTACAGGCGTGTTTGCGGCCGTGGTTAGAGTCAGAGTTGCAGTCTTTGAATTCGCGTCAGTAATGTCTACTGATGTTGGAGCGAAAGCGAAGGTAACGCCGGTGGAAAGATTGGCGGCGCCAAGGCTTACCTGCCCGGTGAATCCGGCCAACGGTGTCACCGTCACCGTATAAACGGCTACCCCGGCCGGCACAACACTCCGCGAAGACGGGCTAACGCTAATCGCAAAATCAGGACTGGTTGCGGCAGGCGCTGAGACGACAAACGTCTTGTAGATGTAATCACCCGACGTGTTGCCGTCGTTGTTCGCGTGATTACCGGCAGCATAGAAAACCACTGGACCGACATCAATCGCCGGTGCGGTCCAGTTGAAAGTCCAACTCGCGCCGTTGTGCTGGCCGATAAACGTGCCTGCTGCCGTATGCTCAATGTATTGTCGAGCAGAGCCTGGACCAGCGTTATTCAAGACCTGCGTCAAGCCGTCGGTACTTTGCAGGTCGCCGACCTTCTCGTCTGAGGCGGTATCGAGGACGGTCAGCTCAAAGCCCCAGCGGAGTCGCGTCTGATCCGGGTTCGTATGCGTAACGGTGATCGGATAGGTTTGTCCGGGAATGTAGGTTTGCGGAGCGGTGATGGATATCTTACCCGTGCCCGCATCCGGCGGCACATGACACTCAGCACACGCCTCTGGTTCTTCCTGCGGCGCACCCGTGTAACCTGCGGGTGGACCGGCTGAGAAAGCATGCACTGAGCGCGTGCCCAAGTTGTGCGTCAGAAGGACACCGACGACCACGGTTAACAGCGCGGCCAGTAGCAGTAGACGTATTAGACGCGGATTAACGCGGATTACGCGGATCACACCAGAAATCCGAGATTCGAAGTAGCAAAGCGACTGATCAGAGGAAACACCGCCGGCAGATCAGCACCTGCTAAGCCATACCAGTTCGCAAGCGTCGCGGCGTATTGCTCGACTGACGTCGTCGGTATCCAACGACCACGCGGAGCCGATCCGCCATCAGTATCATCCGGTCCACCGAGTCGCAGCGTCGGGTACGTCCCATAGAACGTACCGCCCAACACCGATCCACCGGCTATCAGTTGATGATTTCCCCACGCGTGATCGGTACCAACGGCATTAACACCCGTGCCGGCCGGTTGGAACGTGCGTCCGAAGTCGGACATCGTAAACGTCGTCACTTTGTTTTGTACACCAAGCTCGACCGTCGCCGCGAAGAACGCACTGATCGCCTGGCTCACCTGCTGCAGCAAGCCTCCCTGCCCGCCGATCTCCGCCGAATGAGTGTCGAAGCCGCCAATCTGCGTGAAGAAGATCTGGCGCTTCATGTTTATCCCAACGAGGGGATCCGTGCAGGCTTTAATTAGTAACGCGACCTGTTTTAGCTGCCGGCCCAGAGACGTGTTCGGAAACACAGTTGCGAGCGTCGGGTTCACACTGCTCAGCGCATTATCGGTTTGAATCGAGCTCGAACGTATGTCGCTAGCAGCTTTCACGAGCTTGAAATTGTTGTCGAGCGTTCGCAACTCATTGAAAGAAGCCGTTCGCGACGCTATTTCGCTCGACGTGCCAGACATATTGAGTTGCAGAACGTTCGCCAGCGACGTCCCTGAATCGGCAACAGCCAGTTGTCTGGTATCGATGCCGCTCAACAACAGATTGATACCCGCGATCGAGATGTTGCTCGGGAACGTCGCCGAACCGTTCAACCCGTTGGTCCGGTCTGCCAGCCGGCCGCCCCAACCTGTCTGACTCACAACGTTGGCGATTGCAGTTTGAAATAGCCCGACCTGATCCGAGTGCGAGAAAAGCTGCAGCGGCTTCTTGCCGGTGCCGTTTTGATAGGTCGTCCGCGTGAGTGGCTCGACTAGCGGACCACTATTGCAGAGTACTGCAAGCTTCCCCTGGTTGAAGAGCGTCTGCATCTCCGGCATGTTCGGATGAAACCCGTACGAGCCGCCGCTGGCTGGCGACACCGGAAGCAAACTCGCCTTCGCAATCGCGAGTCCCGCCGCATTGCGCACGTTCGAGTAGCCCTCAACAAGACTGCCTGCCGGTCCGTCGTACTGGTCCAGCGACACGAGCATGTTGTTACCGTCGTTTCCGCCATTCAGAAAGACGCACACGAGCGCCCGGTAGTCAGTCGCCGCCTGCGGCGTGAGCGCGTGAACGACGCTGAATGTATCGATACTGGAAGCCAGCGCCATACCACCGACGGCGCAGGCGCTGTTGCGTAAGAAGTCTCTGCGTGTGATTGCCATGATCGTTATCTCTGGATGTCGTACTGCGAAGAAGTTGCCGCGAGATAGACCGCCGTGCGCGCGCGCTTCTGGTTGCGGGTGGTGACGTTGGCGTCGTTGATGGCGTTCATCGCCGTAATGATCGACGCCCGCATCTGCGGGTGCATCGTGCCGTGGAACAACAACGCATCGAGCGCATTGACTACATCGACCGGATTGCCTGCGAGCGCTTCGAGATTGCTGATGTCAATCGACGTTCCACGCGGTCGATCCGGGCTTCCGGCCGTCGGCGTTGAGTTAGTACTGACGCCGGTATAAACAAGCGTGTTGATGTCGTTGGCGCGACGCAGCGTGGTCGTGGTCGACAGAATTCCAAACGCCGGCCCAAGCAGCTTCGTGCCGGGGACTTCGTATCCTGGCTGGTAGTAGCTGAACACGGTCGGCGGCTGGAAGATCGGCTGGTCGAGGGTGCCGGTAAAGTCAGTCGTACTTCTGTTACCGAGAACACCATCGCTCGTCGTTGTCTTGTCAAACGACTTCACGTTGAAAGCACGCAGGAAGCCGTTGACGTACTGCGCCGGCTCACGCAGCTTGCCGTAGTTTGGATCGGTCTTCACGTCACCGCGCGCTTCCGGATCGAGCAGGATTGCCTGAACCACAAACTTCAGGTTGCCGCGCGTGTTCGTACAACCCGCTGGATAGAGCCCGTTGCAGTCGTTGTTGAAGACGCGCGCCACACGCTCGACGTAAGCAGGACTCGGATTGCTCGTCACGAGATGTTGAATGAGCTGCTTGCCGAGGAATGGGCCAACGTTCGGATGGTTGGCGAGGTGATTCATTACGGCCGTCATGTCTGACTGGGCGCAGGCGATGTTTGCGGTCCCGTTCGGACTCGAGCACGCCGCGATCGTAAATCCGTTCAGAAGCGTCTTCGCGCCGGCGTCATGATTCTGACCACCGCGAGGAACCATCGGGTCGCGGAAGTTTGTGATACCCGCGCCGATAGCAACGTTGAAGTTCCAGCCGGTGAACACACGCGTAAACTCGTTGACGTCCGCCTGCGTATACGTTGCGATCGGATTGCCTTGCGCGTCGCGTTGCGGTGTGCCGTCGGGGTTGAGCACGTCGGTGCCGATCGAGAAAAGCTGCAATACCTCGCGCGCGAAATTCTCGTTGGGGCTGGTTCGCGTACTCAAACGCATATCGAGAAACTCACCCATCGCCGGAGTGAGCGTGATCTCGTTGAGCAACGTTCTGTAGCTGCCGAAAGCGTTTCGATCCAGGGCCTGAAGATACGGCGTCATCCAGCTCGGACGGTTGACCTCGCTGCTTCCCGACACCACGAGAATCTGGTGCAAGGCAAAAGCCACGCGCTGTCGCAACTGATCGTTTCCATAAAGGGCGTTGCTGAAGAAGTTTCGATGTATCGGATACATCGTGAAGTTATCGCGTAGACAAACAGACTGGTTATAGTTTGGATCCGCGGGATTTGTGGTCGGGCACTGCTGACTCGAATCGTCCAGCGGGAATACGAGATCAGGATAATTCGAACCTTTACCGGGGTTCGTTGGCGCGAGGCCGAACTGTTCGTCGAGATAAGCTTTGAAGCCCATCGCTTTCACGCGCGCGATTTCAGCCGTCGTCGGGCCCCAGCTTGCTTGTTCGAGAAAACGCACGGTGTCAGCGTCTGAGGCCGGCCCGGTATATGGATCCGGAGTGAGCGGCGGATCGGCGCCCGGCGGTGTGTCTGGCGCAGGAGTTGGGACTGAGCCCGCATCGTCGGCTGGGCCACCACCTGCGTGTCCGATCGCGACGCGCACCCGATTGCTCGACATGCCGTGCAGGTTTACGCGTAATAAAACATCGCCGACGTCGCCCAGATCGTCAGCGAGTCTGACAACGATCATGGTGATGCCGGGGAAGTTTGGGACCTGGCCGACGTATTCGACGCGCAGTGGATACAACTTGCCGGTACTGTCCTGAACATCGGATGAAAATGCGTTGCTACCTTCACCCGAGAGCAGCTCGAGATCCGTTGCGAAAATGCAGATTCGGGTGCGGGTGTCGGTGCTGAAGGCGGGACTTTGGGTCGGCGAAAACGGTTCCGCTCGGAACGTCACCGATTCGAGTGCGATCGCACGAGTGCTTGCAGCCTGACTGAGCAGCACCGGTTTCTTGTTTGTGGCCGCTTCAACGGCGCCAAAGCACACGAAGAAAACAAAGAAGAAAGCTAATATTCTGGGGGCACGACATGCGGTTCGCATAACGAAGGGCTCCGTACGATTGTCGGAAATACTCGTTGACTCAGTGAGGTAACGCGTCGGTCGAGGGGCGAATTCAATATATCATCTTTGACTCACGCTGCGACCAATGTTTTTAGACGAATAACGGTGCGAGATGGTCTAAAATTGTCGCCCGCAGGCGACAAATGATTTTCTTTTTGGATTTATGTCGATTTCGACGCTCGCCATTCGACGTAACAATGAAAGCGGAACAGATATTCTCTGCGGCCCTCTGCGTATCTCTGCGATCTCTGCGTTGAAATAGCCCTTATTAACGCAGAGAACGCAGAGATACGCAGAGGGCCGCAGAGAATCTCAAATACATCAGGGAATATTTCCGCTTGCGCATGTTTGTGGTTGACCGTATGGTAGCTCGTTTCCAGGAATAACCCAGAACCTTTCGGCGGCTCGTGCGTATCGCTCATAACGTTTACATCCCGGCCAGCAGTTCTTAACAAGGTGAACTCGTATGAAATATGCGAAGCTGATCTTCAAGAACATTCTGCGGAATAAGCGCCGCACACTGCTCACGATTTCGAGCCTGGTGGTCTCGCTCTTCCTGATCATCAGCCTCGCGACAATCCTGACGGAGTTCGACCGCGGCACCAATGAAACAAGCCCGCTGCGGCTTGTGTCGCGCCACGCGGTCTCGCTGGGATTCGTCATCCCAATGGCCCATCTTCAGAAGATCAAGACGGTGCCGGGCGTGAAGGACGCGATGCCGTTCAACTGGTTCGGCGGCATCTACAAAGACGAGCGAAACTTTTTCGCAAACTTCGCTGTGGATCCACGCAAGATGCGCGACATCATTCCTGAGATAAAGATGTCAGACGCCGACTGGCAAGCATTCATCAACGATCGCCAGGGCGCAGTCGTTGGCGCAAAGCTCGTCAAGCTCTACGGTTTTACTCCCGGACAACGCGTCACCCTGAAGAGCCCGATCTACAACCAGAGCGTCGAGTTCATCATTCGCGGTGTTTACACCGGCAGCGATGAAAAGACACTCTACTTTCACCAGGACTATATCAACGAACTGTTGCCCGATTGGGCCAAAGACCAGGCCAGCACCTTCAGCATTCTCGCTAACTCGGCCGAAGACGTGCCGCGCGTGGGCCAGGCAATCGATTCCCTTTTCGCCAACTCGGATGCGCCGACGAAGACCGAGAGCGAGCGCGAGTTTGCATTGAGCTTCCAGACGATGATGGGCGGCGTCAAACAGTTTCTTTACGGCATCATGGCTGCGATCACGTTTTCACTCCTGCTCGTGATGGGCAACACGATGGCGATGACGGTGCGCGAACGGACGAAAGAAGTCGGCACATTGAAAGCGATCGGTTTTCAGCGCGGCACGATCACGGCGCTGTTTCTTGGTGAAGCGCTAACGTTGGCGTGCATCGGCGCCGCCATCGGCGTCGGAGCGGCAGCGTTGATTTTCCGCTCGATCGATCTGAGTCTTTACATTCCGAATTTCATCTCGTTTGTGCCTACGAAGGAAACGCTGGCTGCCGCGTTTGTGTTGTCGATTCTGGTTGGACTGATCAGCGTCATCTACTCGGCTTATCGAGTCTCGGGTCTGACGATTGCTGAAGCATTGCGGAGCACTGAATAAGATGGCACTACCGCTCAAGTACAACATTCGCAACATCGTCGTGAGAAAAGGCAGCACGCTCGCGACTGCATTCACGATTGGTTTGACGGTCGCGGTGTTCCTGATGGTGATGGCGCTCGCACGCGGTATCGACCTGACTTTGTCGAGCAGTGGCGAGCCACTGAACCTGATCGTGTTGCGTGAAGGCAGCACCGCTGAGTTGAACAGCTCACTCACGCGCGAGAACTTCAACGATCTGATGTATCTCGATGGCGTCGAGCGCGAAGCTGACAAGCCACTCGCTGCGGGCGAGCTCGTCACGCTGATCTACAAAGCTCGTAAAGGTATGAGCCAGGGATCGAATGTGACTGTGCGCGGTGTTGGTCCGATGTCATTTAAATTGCGATCGGGATTTCAAACGGTTGCAGGCAGGCTTTTCCAACCCGGACTCACGGAAGCAGTCGTCTCGAAGCGCATTTCCGAAAGATTTCAGGGACTCGAAGTCGGCGATCGTTTTCGAATTCAAACGACCGATTACACGGTGGTCGGTTTGTTTGACTCAGCGGGCAAGGCTTTCGAGTCGGAGATCTGGGTTGATATCAACTCGCTCGCGAGCACGACGAAGCGCGAGAATTACTCATCGGTGTTGATGCGCGTCAAAGATCCGAATGCTTTGTCTGCGCTCAGCAAGCGCATCACTGACGATCCGAAACTGCATTTGAAAGCCGTGTCAGAGCGCGCTTTCTATGAAGATCAACAGGGCGTCGCTTCCGGCGCACTCAAGGGATTGGCGGTGTTCATCTCGTTCATCATGGCCGTCGGGGCGGGCTTTGCGGGAATGAACACGATGTACGCGGCCGTGGCGCGACGCACGAAGGAAATCGGGACGCTGCGTGTGCTTGGGTTTGGCCGGCTCAGTATCCTGATCGCATTTTTGTTGGAGTCGGTGGCGATCGCATTGATCGGGGCTGGGATCGGGATCGTGCTGGCGCTGCCGTTGAATTTTGTTTCCACTGGTACGTCAAACTGGGTGACGTTTAGTGAGATTGCGTTCAATTTCCGCGTGACGTATGACTTGATGCTCATTGCCCTAGCGTTTGGCGGCGTGATCGGGTTGATCGGATCGTTGCTGCCGTCGATTCGCGCTTCGCGATTCAAGATCGTCGATGCGCTGAGGGCATAGTAATCCTGGGTGGCTCCCTATTTGAGATTTTCTCTGCGGCCCTCTGCGTATCTCTGCGTTCTCTGCGTTAAAGAGCTATTCAACGCAGAGGCCCGCAGAGATACGCAGAGGGCTGCAGAGAAAATCTCAAATTAGGTCACCATTAAATCTGTCCACAGTTTATGGCAACCAACACGCAACCAAATGAAGATCTCAACAAGCGACTGCGAAGCTTGAAGATCGATCGTGGTCCGGCCCCCGCGCCCGCCGCAGGCAATCGTACGCCTAAGCTTCTAATGCTCGGGATCGCGGTGCTGCTGGCTCTAGTCGCACTCGGTTACGTTTTCCTGTTTGCGGGCGCAAAGACGATCTCGGTAGCTGCAGTGCGCGTCGAGAGTGGCGGCGCGTCGGCGGGCGAGAGCGTGTTGTCGGCGTCAGGTTACGTCGTGGCCCATCACAAGATCGCCGTGGGCGCGAAAGTGATGGGACGCGTCGCATGGATCGGCGTCGAGAAAGGCGACAACGTTCAGGAAGGACAAGTGCTGGTCCGTCTCGAAGACAGCGAGTTTCGCGCACAAGTTAACCAGGCGCAGGCCAACCTCGCCGCCGCACAAGCGCGACTCGATCGCCTCCGCACAGGCTCGCGTCCCGAGGAGAAGTTGAAAGACAAAGCCGCCGTCCTGCAAGCCGAGGCAAACTTGAAGAACGCCGAAGCTGAATACCAGCGCACCGAATCACTCTATCGCTCAGGCGTCTCTTCGAAAGCCGAATACGATCGCGCGCTCGCGAATCGCGATAGCGCCGCCGCTTCTCTTCAGGCAGCGCGACAGTCGAGTGCAATGACCGACATCGGCCCGCGCAAGGAAGAGATTCGCGCCGGCGAAGCCGAAGTGCAGCAGATGCGTGCGGCGCTCGACTACGCCAACACGCAGCTCGCCGCCACCGAGATCAAAGCGCCCGTCACCGGAACAGTCTTACAGAGAATCGTTGAGCGTGGTGAGATGGTCAGCCCGTCAGCCTTCGGCGGCTCCGGCGCGCGCACGTCGGTCGTCGACCTCGCAGATCTAACGGATTTACAAGTCGAGCTCGACATCAGCCAAACTGACTTTGCGCGGCTGAAGCCGGAACAACGCGCCGAGATCATTCCGGAAGCTTACCCGAACCTGCGCTTCACGGGTTTCATCGAAGAGATCGCGCCCGAGGCGAATCGCGCGAAGTCGACGGTCCAGGTGAAGGTGAAGGTCGAGAACCCGAACGAACAGTTGCGACCTGAAATGAACGCGCGTGTGAACTTCCTCGCCGACAAACCGTCTGCAACTGAGAACAAGTCGATCGCGCGTGTACTCGTTCCGAAAACTGCGATCGTGAAGCAAGACAACAGCTCATTCGTGTTCGTCGTAAAGGGCAACAAGGTTGAGCAACGAACGATCCGCACGGGGGAGGAATCAGGTGACGCTTACGTAGTTCTCGATGGATTGAGTGGCAACGAATCAGTCGCCGTGGCTGGAGTGGATAAGCTGCGCGACGGAGATCGTGTCAAAGTTCAATAGCTTGAGGATGGAAAACATGTCTGATGCGATAGTGAGAGTGCGCAATGTGAGTAAGCGTTTCAATCGCGACGGTTTCGAAGTCGTTGCCTTGGATAACGTCGATCTCGAGTTGCACGAAGGCGATTTTCTGGCGCTGATGGGGCCGAGCGGCTCGGGTAAGTCGACGCTGCTGAATCTGCTGGCGGGAATCGATCGCCCGACGAATGGCGAGGTCGAAGTCATGGGAACGCAACTGACGCGCATGTCGGAGAGCCAGCTTGCGGTTTGGCGCAACACGCACATCGGCTACATCTTTCAGACTTTCAACCTCGTGCCTGTGCTGACTGCGTTTGAGAACGTCGAGCTGCCGTTGCTGTTGACGAAGCTTTCGAAGGCAGAGCGACGAAAGAACGTCGAGACCGCGCTCGACCTCGTTGGTTTGAGCGACCGCATGCACCATCAACCGAAACAACTTTCCGGTGGGCAGGAGCAGCGCGTGGCCATCGCGCGCGCAATCGTTACCGATCCCGATCTAATCCTGGCTGACGAGCCAACCGGCAACCTCGACGCACGCTCCGGCGAAGAGGTCATGCAAATACTTTCAACTCTGAATCACGAGCTGAACAAAACCATCATGCTCGTCACGCACGACCCCCACGCCGCCAGCTTCGCCTCCGAACAGATGCACCTCGAGAAGGGCCTGCTGACTGAGTTAGAAACGGTAGGTTTAGCCGCAGATAGACGCTGATAAACGCAGATCAGCGTTAATCTGCGTTCATCCGCGGCTGAATAAAACTGCTCGCTGGCGAGCAGTTGGGTCTGGGCGCACACCCCTAATAGTTAGAATCCACTCAGTTTTCCAGATTTTTTCCCGGCACATCGGTTGCGAATGGAAGTCTCCTCCATAAGTTTGCGCGCGCCAGGAGTCCGGTTATGAGATGGAAACACTGGTTGAGTATCGCTCTCGTTCTGTTTTTAACAACCGCCGCGGAAACGTTCGGACAGACCACCAAAAACCCCACGCGCTCTGTCCGCATCCTTACGAATCGCGACGTCCTCACTATGGTTCAAAAGGGCATGCGACCCGAGCTCATCATCGCCAACATTCTCTCGACGTCGTGTAACTTCGACGTCTTCCCGCCGGTGCTCGACGATATGAAACGGCGCGGCGTGCCCGAGAATGTGTTGCAAGTGATGTCAGTGGTCCCGAATGGTCCGCCCAACCTGCCCGAAGCCGGACAGCCAAATGCATCGCCGATCAAGACGGTCAAGTTGCCGCGCGGCACGGCCGTCATAGTCGAAACGCTTTATCCAGTCTCGTCCGCCGACATCAAGCTCAACAACACGATCGCATTCGCAGTCGCGCGTCCTGTTTTTGTTGACGACGCACTGATCATCCCGCGCGGAACAATCGCGCGCGCGAAGATCGTGCGCGTAAGAAAAGCCGCGAACCTCGGACGTGGCGGCGCGTTGACCTTTCAGATGGAACAAATCATCGCTATCGACGGCACAAAGATCCCCGTGCAGCTAACCGCCGACACTGAAGGTCGCAATCGCACCGGCATGATGGCAGCGGGCGTTGCAGCGACTTCGGCGCTGATCTTTCCCTACACGGCGCCCGCAGCGCTCGTCTGGGGCTTCAAGAAAGGTGACGACGCAGTGGTGCGTGGCAGCAAACAGTTTGCCGCAGTGATCAAGAATGAGACTGAGATCGCGGGTCTGGTGCCCGAGAAAGAGCGTGTCATCTATCACTCTGCCGAAGCATTAAAAGCGAAGCAGAACAGGACGTCGACGCCGACGAATTTTCCTCGTCTGCCGGTTCGGAATTAGAGCGTAGACCGCTACATCGATTATTATTCTCGGCCTTATGGTCGAACCTGAACACGCCCCATTCATCCACCACAAAGCGCTCGTAGAAACAGATGCGATTGGTGAAGGCACTCGTATCTGGGCGTTCGCCCACGTATTGAAGAATGTGGTTATCGGCTCTCACTGCAACGTCGGCGATCACGCTTTCATCGAGAGCGGCGTCAGCATCGGCAATAACGTAACCATCAAAAACGGCGTCTCTATCTGGCAGCACGTGCACGTAGCAGACAACGTATTTTTTGGTCCAAACGCCGTTTTGACGAACGATCTCGCACCGCGTAGTCGCGACACGGACTGGACGCCGGTGGAAACGTGGATCGAAGAAGGAGTAACGATCGGCGCGAACGCGACTATCGTCTGCGGAGTCAGGCTCGGCGCACGTTGCCTCATCGGAGCCGGCGCGGTCGTAACTCACGACGTTCGTCCTCATGAGCTGGTTTACGGAAACCCCGCGCGACATGGCGGCTGGGTATGTTTTTGCGCCCGATCGCTGAAACAAGATTCCCAGTTGAGTGTGACCTGTGAGCGCTGCGGGCGAAAGTACAAAGTCGAAGACACCGGCGTCCAGGAGCTTTAACTCTGCGGCTCTCTGCGTATCTCTGCGGCCTCTGCGTTGAAACAGCCTTTAACGCAGAGATACGCAGAGGGCCGCAGAGAAATCCAAACTGCGCGCTGGCGAGCAGTTGTTGTCTAAGCGCACACTCTTAACTCGCGAATTTCCCCAATATTTAGCCTTTTTCCGCTCGGCACAATGCTTGCGAAGCAGTTGCTCAAATCTCCCAGAGGTGTCTCGTGAGCAAGAAGCGCATCGGCATTTTCGTAATTGCCTACAACGCCGTTAACAAACTCGATTGGACGCTCGACCGCATTCCTCAAGAGGTTTGGGACAAGGTCGACGAGGTGTTTCTCTTCGACGATTGCTCGACCGACAACACCTATTACGCCGCGATTGGATACAAGCACGCCAAGACAGTCGAGAAGCTCACCATTCACCGAAACGCGAAGAACCTTCGCTACGGTGGAAACCAAAAAGCCGGCTATGAGTATGCGATTGCTCGTGGGCTCGACATCGTCGTGATGCTTCACGCTGATGGACAGTATGCGCCCGAGGCCCTGCCCCAATTGCTCGCGCCGCTCGAAGCGGATGAGGCTGACATGGTGTTTGGCTCGCGCATGGCCGATGGTGGCGATCCACTCGCAGGCGGGATGCCGAAATACAAATTCATCGGCAACAAGATCCTCACGTGGCTGGAAAACCGGATTACAGGAATGCGTCTCTCTGAATTCCACTCAGGATACCGCCTGTACAGTTGTGCGGCATTGAAACAAGTTCCGTTTCGCCAAAACTCGAACGAGTGGCACTTCGATACTGACATCCTAATCCAGTTTCACGAGGCGGGCCTGCGTATTTGCGAACGGCCGATTCCGACTTACTATGGTGATGAAATTTGTCACGTGAACGGAATGTTCTATGCGTTCAACTGCGTGAAAGCCGCGCTGACCTACAGGCTACACAAGGCCAAACTGATGTATGAGCCGAAATACGATACTGACGGAGAGCACTACACCTACAAGCGTGACGATCCATACAGCAGTCACTCACAGATTCTGGAATGGATCGAACGCGAGAGACCTGACGAAGTATTGGAAGTAGGGACCGCCACTGGTTATCTCAGCGCTGAGATGACGAAGCGTGGCTGTGTTGTCACTGGTGTCGAGAGTGATCCGGAGATGGCCCAGATCGCGCAAAAGCATTGCCGGCGGATGATAGTCGGCGATGCCGAACAGTTGGATTTTTCGAGTTTAGGAAAATACGACGCCATCGTGCTCGGAGACGTTGTCGAACACCTTCGTAACCCGCAACAGTTCCTGAAAAGGATGGCCCAGCAGCTCAAGCCCGGTGGCAAGGTGCTGATGTCTTTACCAAACGTGGCGAATATCTGGGTGCGGCTGAATTTGCTTTTCGGAAGATTCAACTACAGTCGCGTCGGAATTCTGGACGAAACTCACCTTCGCTTCTTCACGCTCGCCAGCTCCAAACGAATTGCAAACGACTCGGGACTGGATGTGCTCAGCACAAGTGTTACTCCGATACCGCTTCCGTTAATCCTGCCGGCAACCAGCAAAGGTCGAATCTTAAGCTTTCTGCACATGATGAATTGGGGTTTGGCCAGGCTCAGAAAGACGCTGTTCGGATACCAGTTTATTCTGGTATGCCAACCGAAAGCGTGATCTGGATTTTCTCTGCGAATCTCTGCGTCCTCTGCGCCTCTGTGGTAAAAGAAAACGAAAAATATGTAAACCGCAGAGGCGCAGAGGACGCAAAGATTCGCAGAGTTGAAATCAGGGCGGCATTTCTCATTGCGGCTTTCTTTATTGCAGCAACTGTAACCCACGTTTACCTCGGTGCTGCGCGTGAGTACGCCACTGGAGCTTTGGCGGTTTTGGACCACGCGTTTGATTTGGTGGCGGCAGTTACACTTTCTTTCGTATTACTCTCTGCCGGTCACAGTCTGACGAAAAGATTCTCGCTTCAATTCGTAAATTCCGCAGAACACCTCGCCTTCTCTTTTTTCCTCGGTACGGGAGTAGTTGGTCTTCTCGTTTTGTTGATGGGATTGTTGGGATTGCTGCGAGGTTGGGCAATACTGGCGCTGCTTCTTCTGGCGCTGGCATTAACCGCGCGTGATCTTCCTCAGTTGTGGCAAAGTCTGGTTCGCGCGACGCAAACTGCATTTCAAGCGAAGCTCGTCACGGGCGTATTTATCGGTTTGTTTGTTTTGCTTGTACTACGAACATTGACGCCTCCTCACGTCGCGGATGAGCTCATTTATCATTTGCCAGTACCACTTCAGTTTGTTCAGGCTGGTCGCGTCTTTCCGTCATATGACAACTCTTTAGGCAACATGCCGTTCCTGGTCCACATGATCTATGCACTTTTCATGTGGGCAGGATCGGATGCCGGCGCAAAACTATTCAGCCTGTTTTTGGCAGTAGCTACTGCTGTGCTGCTCTATGCTTTTTGCTGCAGATTCATTACGCGTCGGGTCGGTGTGATTGCGCTGTTTGCGTTCCTCGCATCCGGCATGATCGTGGAGCTTGCAGTCACCACGCGCATCGACGTTTCCCTCGCGGGGATGCTCTTCGCGTGCACTTACGCGATGATCAAGTATCTCAGCGCTCGCAGTCGTGCATGGTTGTGGCTTTCCGCAGTCTTTGCGGGCTTCAGTTTAGGGATCAAGCACACTGCCGCGCTGTGGATACTTCTCGTCGGCATAATGTATCTGGTTGAGACGATTCGAAGCCGCGAATCAATCCGAAAGGTTTTCCAATACGGCGTTATTTACACCTTCCTCGCATTGGCAGTGGCGTCACCGTGGTACATCAAGAACGCGATTTGGTTTCACAATCCGATTTATCCGTTTGTTACGGGTGAGGTCGCCGAGTTTGGACCGAATGGCGTTCGGTACTTCAATGCTGACGATGAGCGAAAGCTCGATGCGCATTTTGAAGCCGCTCGCAAAGCGATTCCTGATGTCGTTGCATCGCAGCAACAGGAGCTAGCCAGCGCCGCAAACACGCGCGTAGAGCGACACCCGATGAGATTGTGGGAGTTCTTTTTCAGGCCGCAGGCTTACCTGATGTCAGAGCCGTTTCAATTCCCGAACTATCTATTTCTCATCATTCCGGTCATAGTTTTTTTGAAGCCGGACAAATGGATCTGGTGGTTGCTGATCCTGGCCCTGGGATTTGTGTTTAGCGTGACCGCAACGGCATGGATATCTCGCTATCTCGTCCCTGCTTATCCTGCGTTGACGATCGTTGCCGCCTATACACTCTATGCGTTGTCCATGCGGTTAAGTCCAAGGCTGGCAATCGCGAAAAGAATTCCGGTATACGCGCTTGCACTTGCGTTCATCCCGGTTATCACAGCCTGCGTTGCCTCACTTCGATATTTCCATTCAGTCCAGTATGTGACAGGAACGGCTACTCGCAATGAGTTTTTAACTCGACTCACGTTTTATCAACCGCTCGAGTTTGTTAACCGCGAGCTGCCTTCGACAGCGCGAGTGATGATGATTGGAGCCCAGATGAATTACGGGCTGAACCGCTCGTACTATGCCGACGAGAGTTGGTTTGTGACCAAATGGAGACGTCTACTAATACAGAACGATTCGCTAGAGGCGGTGAATGAGAAGCTCAAGCAGCAAGGGTTCACTCACATTATCTATGGTCCGGGGCTGTTCCCTTTTGCTGCTCAAATGGGTCTCGAAGGGACCGGCGGTATGAGTTTGCTCGCGAAGCCCGGAGATGGAAGCCCATTGCGGACTGCCGAGTATCCGCTATTGCGCAATTGGTCCACATTCGAACTTTATAAGGAACGATATCTGGAACAGGTCTACAGCAACGATAACTTCGAGGTTCTCAGAATCAAGTAGCTCTTCTCGGCGCAACGCACAGAGAATCCATGATAGAAGGTTTGGTCAAAGTCTTATGAAACGCGCCTTCGCTCTTGCACTGGTCATTCTGTTTCCAGTTGCGCTGACGAGTTTCATTTGGCTCGAAGTAATTCGCGGCGTGGCGTCGCGCGCGATTGATGGTTCAGGCCACTTCGCGATCGGACAGATCTACGATCAGTTGATCTTTCCTGACACCTTCGGTTGGACTAACGCATACTTCGGCGGCATGCCGTTCCCGAATTTTTATCCGCCGTTGTTCTTTTGGCTTGTCTCGTTACTTCACCACACGGGCCTCTTCTCATACGGCGCTGCGTTCAAGCTCGTCGTCGGATTGCCGCTCATCATCATGCCCCTGGCCTTCTGGGCCGTCGCGTATGTCCAGTCCGGCAGGAACGAATACGTGGCTTTCGGAGCAGCGATTGCGAGCGCCACGCTTTATTCCGTCGGTGAGATATTCCAGCCCAATACCGGATTAGACATGTCGAGCACGCTGCTCGACGGGTTTTATACACAGCCATTGGGATTCGTGTTGTTGCTCGCGTGGATTCTGGTTTACTTGTTGCCGCGACAAGGAGTTCGCCAATTCGCTGGCGCTGCTGTCCTCTTAAGCCTCACGGTGCTGGCAAACTTCTTCAATGCAATCACGGCCATCATCTTTATCGCATCGGTGCTGATTTGCGACGTTGTTGCGTTATTACGCAACTCCGATCCGGCGCAACGCCAGCAGCAACGAACAAATCTTCTCTCTCACTTTTTATCGCCATGGCTCGCAGTCGCACTGGCTGCCTTCTGGCTGGCTCCGATGCTTAGCTCTTACGAGTATCTCGTAACGCGTCCATTGATCCGGCCGCTTAGTCAGATGCTCACAACCCCGTTATGGTGTTGGTATCTTTTGGCCGCAATCGGAGCGGTGCTATGGTGGCGAGCTCCAATTGGCAGACTGGGACCATACCTGCTCGCGTGTTTAATTCTGCTCGTCGCACTGATCTTCTCCGGAACCTTCGCACCGGCATGGTTTCCGTTGCAGGTCTTTCGTTTCTTCTCGACGATCAACTTCCTGCTTTGCGTACCAGTCGGAATCTCGCTCGCATACGTCGTTCAGCTTTATCTCACAAAACGGGCGCGCTGGAGCTCGCCGAACGCGACCAGCAGAGCAGGGTTTGTCTTTGCAGGTCTTGGTGTAGTGCTTGTCATCGCGCTTGGCCTCGCGATGTCGTCGAAAAAACTTACGAAGGCGTTTGCGTTCTACACTGCGGAGACTTATCCACGCATCTCTGAAGTGCTGGAGTTCGCGAAAACGCGGAAAGATGGGCGCTATCTCGTTGAAGTTTTGCCTAACGTTGCCGATAGCGGGCTCGTACGTTCTGACAGTCTCGCATTGAACGCGTATCTCGGCGCGCAAGGTAATCAAACAATCAGCATCGTATATCGTGAAGCTTCGCCAAACTCGAGTTTCTTCAACGCTGAATTGAATGCATTTTCTGTCTATCGAGAAAATTTCGGGATTAGCTCAGCGCTGCTTTCAGATCTCGACTTCATCAATCAACCCTTTGCGCAACATATCAAGCAGCTACAGTTTGCCGGCGTTCGCTATCTCATCATCGGCACGCCGCAAACCAAAGCTGAACTGAGTCGTGAGAGTGATATCGTCGCGCGTCACGATATTGGCGACTGGACGATATTCGAGATACAGCAAAGTGCCGCTCCGATTCGGACGCTTCAGTACCGTCCGGCCCTCGTCGTGAGCGACTTCACTGTCAAGATGCGGCGCCGGAATCAGTACGACTTTGTTCGTTTAGCAGAAGAGCAGTTTAATGATGCGTGGTTCGATGTTCTGCTGGCTCGATCTCCGGAACGAAGGATCGACTTGCTGCCGCAGCTCGATCAGTTTGGGGCCTTGGTACTCGACACGTATGAGTATCAGAATGAAGCGAAGGCGCTGGCCCAGTTGAAAAACTTCGCACAAAACCACGCGTTGATACTGCTTTCCAGTGACGCGCCGTTTTTTAGTCGAATCAAATCAGAAATCCCGCGTGCGACCGTGATCGAGCGACCGCGAGAAGGACCTGGTGATTGGATTACAACCATTGACCCGTCTGAGCACTATGATGGGAGTTCGATTCGTGCTACGTGGAAAGCAATTCGCGGCGCGTTGGATCGGGAGAAAGTTGCTTCATCCGAACAGTCCAAGCCAACGCTCATCGCACAAACATTTCATCCGAAGTGGATGCGTTCTGATAACCAGCCGCTCTACGCAGCCACTCCGTTTTTTACGTTCGGATTCTTCGACCAAAGTCCCAGCCTTAACTTTCAACGAACGCGCTATGACATCTGGGCGTTGTGGTGCTCGGTTGCGGGGCTCGTGTTCTTAGGCATTGTATTGACCGCGGATTTACGCAGATGAACGCGGATTTATTAACCATCAGACGCATCGTTCCCATCGCGCTTCTCTCGATGGTGTTTGTGCTCGCCGTGCGTCAATCGGTGTCGATCGATCCCGATCTGTGGTGGCACCTAAAGGCAGGCCAACAGATCATCGACACACGCAGCATTCCGCACACGGATGATTATTCGTTCACCAAACAAGGCAGCGAGTGGGTGGCCCATGAATGGCTTTCAGAAGTGATCATGCAAGCTATTTACCGAGTCAGCGGTTTGACTGGTCTCGTCACGATCTTCTCACTCATTATCGTTATCGCTTTGTGGCTTACATATCTCCGTTGCGAAGGCAGACCATATGCAGCCAGTATCGCGGTCCTGCTCGCAGCCGCAGCATCGTTTCCCTTGTTCGGCGTGCGCCCGCAAATGCTGACGCTGCTACTCGCTAGTATCTACATCGCTCTGCTTGAACAATTAGACACACGGCGGATTTGGTGGCTCGTACCGCTGATGCTGCTCTGGGTCAATCTGCACGCCGGTTTCGCACTGGGCCTCGCTTTGATTGGGCTGTACGTCGTACGCGCGGTGCTCGATGGTGAGTGGAACCAAGTACGCCCGCTCGTCATCGTTTTGATTGTTTGCACCGCTGTCGTGCCGCTCAACCCGAACGGCTTTCGTATGTTTTCCTATCCTTACGAAACGCTCACCTCACCATCGATGGCAGCGTTCATACAGGAGTGGGCGTCACCAGACTTTCATAAAGCCACTTACCTGCCCCTCGCGATTCTCTTGCTCAGCACTTTCGCCGCCATGGCGTTATCACCAACACGCCCGCGCCTCGGCGAGATTTTTCTCGTGCTGATCACTGCGCTAGGCGCACTGCGATCAGTCCGTCACATTCCGATCTTTTCTCTCTTCGCCGCGCCTGTGCTCGCAAAACATATGTGGGCCATAGCCAGAGATCGTGGCTGGGATAAATTGTTGACCGGAGCAGAAGTGCGTCCCACCGGTCTAAAATTACTCATCAACATCATCCTCCTTCTCGCGCCCATGGCCTTGGCTGTAACGCGTGTCTGGGACTTCGCGTCGCACCAGCGCTACTACGAATCGATCAGAAATCCCGTCGCTGCAGTTGAGTTTCTCAAGTCGCAACGTCTGCCTGGACCGATTTACAACCGCTATGGTTGGGGCGGCTATTTGATTTATCAGCTCTATCCCGAATATCGCGTCTACATTGATGGAAGAGCAGATGTATATGGCGATGCGTTTTTCACCGAGGCAATGCAAGTGTATGACGGTGTAGGAGACTGGAAAGCACCGTTCGATCGTTACGGCATTCAGACGGTAATTATCGATACTAATGTCGCGTTGTCTACATTGTTAAGGAGCGATAACGAATGGTCTAAGGTCTTCGAAGATGATCAAGCCGTGATTTTTACCAGATCCTCAAAATCATGAAGCGTCCTCTCATCATCGCGCTCGCAATTGCAACGTTAGTCAAACTTGTACTCGCCACGGTAACGATCGGAACCAACGACGTCGCGACCTGGCGAGCCTTTGCAGATAACGCGATGCTGTGCGGGAGATGTGCTTATCAGTTCGCCGGACCATACGGCGACCCGTTCAATCATCCTCCTTTTATTATTCACTTTCTCAAGTTGATTGGATCGAGCAGTACGGCATGGTTTCCTTTCTGGATACGCCTCCCCGCAATTCTCGCCGATATCGGTACAGTGCTACTTGTTACCAGACTGATACCAGGAATTTCGACACGCTTGATCGTTTTGCTCGCTCTCAATCCGGTTTCCATTCTTGTCTCCGGATTTCACGGCAACACCGATCCGGTGATGATCTTTTTCGTAGTGCTTGCGGTCTATCTGTTAAAGACGGACCGGCTCAGTTGGACGGCGGCGGCTTTTGGAATGGCGATAAATATCAAGGTAGTTCCCTTGCTCCTGGTTCCCGCGATTCTGGCCTATATATGGTCCCGGAGATCTGCAAGAGGCGTAATTCTGTTTGTGTCTATCGCTGCTGTGGTCGTATTGGCGCTGTCGGTGCCATACATTCTTAGCAATCCGTTAGCGATCTTGAAGGCGACACTTGGATATCGGGGTCTGTCTGGCAGGTGGGGAATATCTCTAATTTTAGTAGGGTTCCCAATCTCACAGGCTGTAGCTTACAGGGTTCTACAACTGCTCGTTATCGCCCTAACCTTGGCGCTCGCCGCCTATTTAAACAGGCGAGAATTTGATCTGTTTTATCAAATCGGATTGATCTTCTTTCTCTTTTTTCTCTTGACCCCCGCACATGCTCTGCAATATCTGGCGTGGCCCGTGCCGTTCATTTTGGCGTTGGGTTTCTGGTGGTCCTTAGCTTATTACACGAGCGCCGGCCTCTATTTATTCTTAACTTACAATTATTGGTCCCAGGGCCAATGGTATTTCGCTGACTCCCATTTAGATCCACCGTGGACTGTCGCCAGCTATATGGCTGGATTTGTTTGCTGGGCCGTCTGCGCGTTTATCTGTCTCCGCTACAAACACGTTCTCACCAAAGCATCTGAGCCACAAAAACGCACATAGAGTACAAATTGAGAGTTCCTCCTTGTGTGTTTTTGTGCCTTTTTGTGGCTAATTACTTTTGCGGCGAAACACGACCGCCATTTCGTCGTTGTAGAGTTGTTGCCACTGCTGGGATTGTTCGAGTTGGAGGTGGAGCAGCGATGTGGAGCTCACAACCGCGACTTGGACGCCGTATTTATCAAACGATTCTTGCCAACGCGTGATGCCGCGGATGATGCCGAGATATTCTCGCATAAACTCGTCGCCGTACATGTCGATGCGGCCGTCGATGTAGACGGGGTTCGAAGGCGTTTCCCAGATCAGGTATCCGCCCCAGATGTTTGGATCGGTAAACGTATTGCCGGTAATTCCGTTTGTTTTGAGATAGCTGACCGCATTGAGCGGCACACCAACCTGTTTCTGTGTTGGCGGCGAATAGATCACTGATTTCAACTTGATCAAACAAGCTATCAACGGTATGAGCAGAATGACGTTGAAGATAATCTTCCGCCTTCCGGGGGTAGCCGAGCGCGACTCGCCAAACATGCGCGTGAAGCGTGTTGTATCCAGCCAGTGTTGCAAGTAGTCGGCGAGCATTGGGCCGGCGACGAGCGCGAAGATCGCCATGTGGCGATTTGATTTTAAGGTCATGTAGAGCGTCGCTAAGTAGAGCAGCAGCTCACTTGGCCTGACTCGTTTCGGCGAAAGCGCGAGCGACGCGATCGTCAGCATGATCAAAAGCAACAGCGGGAAGAGTTCTTTTTGATGGAAGTCCGGCGACAGCCAATCAACAATCTGGTCCTGCTGCACGGGCGAAAGGAAGAACTCAAACGGAAACACAAAGATCCGTGGTCCCTGCGGGTTCAGATTCACCGCCACCACACATGCGATGAGAACCAGCGCTAGCGTCTTCAGTTGTGACAAGTGCGACGCGAGCTTCTCGCCCGCAAACCACGCATCGAGCACCACGCCCACGATGGCGACGCCGATCAAAACCAAACCAAGCAAATAACCGGCATGGAGATTCACCCACACGATCATCAACGGCACTAACCACCAGATTGCCTTCTTCTCACGCTCACGAACAAACCGGTGCAGCAAGGCGAGATAGATAGCTGCGAACAATAGCGTAAACGTACGTGGCCGCACGCCCATCGTTGGTATAATGCTCCACACGCTAAGTAAGACGGCAACACCTTTGACGAACGGATGCGCACTCGTCCTTCTGAAGACGATCCAGAAAGCGAGCACTGTCAACACCGTGAAGATGAAGATCAGGGTGTTGAAGCCGGCGCGTGAGTAGACGAGATAGAAAATGACTTCAGACAACCACTCGTGCGCGACCCACGGTTTGCCGGGAACGGTGAACGAGTAGAAATCGGTTCGCGGAATACTGAAGTTCCGGACGATGTACTCACCGGTTTTTAAGTGCCACCAGAAATCGCCATCGCTGAGTGGACGTGAGGCAAAGAGGAAAGCGAAGACAAACACATACACTTCAAAGATACGTTTGAGCGTTGTGTCCATCTAATCGGCAACTATATATTAGGACCAGAGTTTGGAAATCCAACCGCCTATATACTCTAAAGTACCCTGCACACCACGCTCGGACGAGAAGAAAGCCCATGCAAGCAAGATAAACAGAACTACAATGAGAATGGTCAGCGTCCTTCGGCTCATCAACGCCTCCCAGCCACGAAATTACTAAGGAGTCTTCGATTCGGTCGCTGCTTTTCGCTGCGGCTCTGTGATCGCTTCGACTCTGCTCTTCTCTACAAACGAAACGAGGCCGCTGCGTCTATACCAAACGCCCTGCGCGTCTTCCCACGCCGCATCGGCTTCAACTGTCGAACCATCTTTCATCTTGATGATTGCATGATCCCCGCCGGCGAGATCCCTGGTTGTTCCGGTTGCGATTGGGCCATTGTTTAGCGCTGCGGGCGGAGGAGTTGCAGCAGGCGCCGCCGGACTCGGGCTTGCTGCTTCTTCCGCCGGACTCGGGCTCGGTGTTTCCGTTGCGGGGATCTGATTATTCGCGGGCACGAGAGCGACCTGGCTCGGTTTAACTGGGGTCGTTTCCTTTGTCTGCGCGGCGCGTCGATCTTGTTCGAGGTCGGACTGCCGGCCGGGCAGGAGGAAGAGCATGTACAGCAGTACGCAAATGATGACACCGATGAGCCCGCCGATCGCGCCAGTGACCCAGACGGATGAGTTTCCTGACGACGGCGCGCTCGCATTGCTCAACGCCGATCCGTCCATGTCGCAGAAAGCTTTCTGATCATCGAAAAGCTCGTTACATTCCGGACACTGCTTCATCTCCAGTTCTCCTACTCTTGAAGCTATCTCTGCGGCTCTCTGCGTATCTCTACGGCCCTCTGCGTTGAAATAGCCTTTAACGCCGAGATACGCCGAGATACGCAGAGGGCCGCAGAGAATCTTTTTACGCTCACTTAAGTAAACTCAAAATGTTCGAGAAGTCGTCGGTCCAAACCATGTCTCCCTGCACCCTGCGCCAGCGATTGTCGGTTGTGATCGCGCCGAGGGTGGAATCGTTACGCGCCATGACTACCCAAAGCGATGGATATCTTCCGACCACGTTGTGCTCTTCGTCTCGGCGGATGAACCCGACTAGTCCTGCCCGGCGCGACAAGCCCGACAGCAACGGCTCCAGGTTCAAGTAACGATTACTGATGTGAAACGCCAGCAAACCGTCAGTCGACAACTTGTCGAGATACAGATTCATCGCCTCGGTTGTCAAAAGATGCGCGGGCACCGAGTCGGAGCTGAATGCGTCCATGATCAGCAGTCCGTATTTTCCTGTTGGCGCTTCGCGCAGTCGCAAACGCGCGTCGCCGAGGATCACGCGATACGACGCCTTCGTGCAGTCGCTCAAAAACGTGAAATAGCGCGGATCGGAGGCGATGCGAACGATGTTGGGATCGATATCATAAAAGTCCCATTCCTGTCCCTGCGCCGCGTAAGTTCCGATCGTACCCGCGCCGAGCCCGGTGGCTGCGACCGGCTTGATCGAAGGCTTGCTATTATAAACTGCAAACACCTGGCCCAGTGGCCCATCCTTGTGATAGTACGACGTCGCTTCACATTTGCGCGCTGCGTCGTTCATCTGCACGCCGTGAACGGTGCTGCCGTGATAGAGACGCCGAAACTCTTCATTCGGACTAGTCGTCACACGCCACACGCCGAAGAAGTTTCGCTCCGTCGCGAGCGTCTGCGTTGAAGCATTGAGATACGGAATCGACGCGAACATCAACGCCGCCAGCGCGAGCGCGAAGACGAACGGCCGGCGGACAGCGAACGCAAAGCACAACAAGAGCGGAAGCAACAACACGAGCCCGTTGTCGAGTTTTCCTGACAGGCCCAAACGCGGCACAGTCAGCGCGAGGCCAAACGTCAACACAAATATGAACACCGGAAATGTCATACGCATCCAGGATTTGGTCTTCTGTTCCTGAGTCGTGATCGGCCGCACGAGCAACGCGAGGACGATGGCCGCCGGATACTCGTAAGGCATCGAGAACAGCAGCGGCGCGAGCAGTGCGTTGACGATCCCGCCGAGAACTCCGCCCACCGCGATCCAAAGATAGTACTCAGGAAGCTTGCTCACGTGCGGACGGCTCTGCGCCAGTCGTTGATGGCTCATGAGCGCGGCGAGGAAGAAGACGAGCAAGTGCAAACTGATCGTCACCCAGACGGAAATCGGCGGCGAGAGGATCACGAAAGCGCCGAGCGCGAGTAGTGCGGTCGGAAAGAGGATCGACGTCAACGGGAGTTTGATGAGCTGCTTGTTTCCAAACGCGATTATGAAAGTCAAAAGATAAAGCGTGAGAGGAATGATCCAGATCAGCGGCACTGACGCCACGTCAGTGGCGATGTATGTCGTGACGCCGAGCATCAAGGTCGAAGGTACGAAGGCGCATAGTATCCATTCGAACCGCTGGGCCGGTTCCACTGTCACGACGGCCTCTTCTGCAACGACGGCGGCGTGACTGCTAACCGCCTTGCGGCCGTTGAGCAGTATCGCGCATGAGATCACAAGCACAACGAGCACGGCGTATCCCGCCGCCCAGATCCAGCTTTGCGTGCGCACCGCAAAGGCCGGCTCGAGCAGAAACGGAAAGCCGAGGAGGGCGAGCATGCTGCCCGCGTTACTGACGGCGTAAAGAAAATACGGATCGCGCGCCGCTCTGTGGGTCGAGTGTGAAAACCAGCGTTGGAGTAGTGGCGCGGTCGCGGAGAGGAGTAAAAACGGCGGCCCGACAGTCACCAGCAAGGCCATCAACAACCAGCCAATCGGGCTGCTTTGTGTGGGCAGCAACGCGAGTACACGTTGCGAAAGAGTAAACGGCAGCACGAAGCCCGCCGCGAGCAGCAACACTGCATGAAGGACCGCCTGGTTTCTCAACGAGAGTCGTTGTGAGAGCAGTAGCGCATAGGCATAGCCGGCCAGCAACAAGGCCTGGAAGAAGACCATGCAGGTGTTCCAGACCGCCGGCGCTCCGCCCAGCAGCGGCAGAAGCATCTTGGCGACGAGCGGCTGCACCCAGAAAAGCAACGCCGCGCTCGTAAACAGGGCGAGCGCGAAGACCGGCGCCAGCACCGTCGCACGCACCGCCGGAGCGTTTACTCGATCTAATTCAACGTCGATATTCATTTGATTTGCCCAAACCCGAAGTCTCGGTGTGTTCCGGCAGTTGGCTGCCTTCGAAGCAGGATAACAGGGTTTAACCGAGTTTGGTGCTTAAAAAGCTGGGCTCGTCGGGTGGAAACGCGAGCAACATGCATGCCGACAGAACCGAGCGCGGTAGCGCCGGGTCAAACGTCAATCGCGGCGCACAACGATGAACTTGACCCGGCGCTACCGCGCTCGGTTCTGTGCTTCGCTATGTTGCAACTGCTCGCCAGCGAGCACTCGTGCGTGGTCAAACAAGAATCCTTGCTACGACTCGACCACATCTGTTCGATCGTTTCCACACAATGATTTCGCGGGGTTCAGTGGTAGCTATGGACCAGCGTCGCGCGCACGCCTGAGTTGGCATGATCGTTGCCATAAGCGCGGCCATACGAAGCATTGCCGTGATCGGCAGGAAGCGATCAGCTCAGGACTCCTGGGATGACGCCTGTGCTTCTACGTCCTTCGGGCGGTGGTCCATCTGCCTGAAACGACGGCTCCCGATAGACCTAATCTTTAATCCTAAGGAGAACACCATGCTGAAGAACTTTTTGCAGGACGAGACCGGCGCTGAATTGGCCGAGTATGCCGTCGCCGTCGCTCTGCTGGTGGCAATCGCCATCATCGTCTACAACCTGCTTGGTAAAGCCATCAACGACTCAAACAGCGCCGCTGGAAGCAACATCCAGAACGCGAAATTTAACCCTTAAGACGCTCCAGGTAATGGGAGCCAGTTGGCCTTTAGCTGGCTCCTAGTCCTCTCTTCTCATTCTCGAAAGGTCAAAGTGATGCACTTGAAAACGAGATTTCTGAATCTGGTCAAGGACGAGCAGGGGGCTGAGTTGGCGGAATACGCAGTTGCTGTAGCGCTTCTGGTCGCGATTGCGATCGTTGTTTACAACCTGCTTGGTGCAGCCATTAACGACAGCAACAGCGGCACAGCAGCAAAAGTATCGAATGCCAAGGTTAAGTTCTAAAAGGCAAAAGTCGACCAGGTTCGCCACGCATCTAGTGGCGAACCCTTTCTACTCGTCGGAGGATTACCGATGAACTATCTAATAAGTTTTGTAAATAACGAACAAGGGGCGGAATTAGCGGAGTACGCGGTGGGAACAGCTATTTTGGTCGCCATCGCAATCATTGTCTACAAAGTGCTCGGCACCGCGATCAATATCAAGATGAGCACTGTAGCAAACGAAGTTCAAAAATAGCGCTGGTCCAACCAGCCTAATCCATGCTAAGTGCGGAGTGAAAATGCCGGTGTCCCCTGATGTCATGAAACTATTGCTCCTCATTCCGATGGCGATGTTCATTATCTACTACGACGTTCGCTATCGCCGTATACCTAACCTGCTCGTGTTGAGCCTCCTCATTGGTGGTCTCACCATCAATATTAGTTTTGGCGGATTCAATGGAGCGTTGACGAGTCTCGAAGGATTCGCGCTCGCTTTTCTTCCGATGTTTTTGATCCACCTGTTTGGGGCCATGGGCGCGGGCGACGTGAAGTTGTTTGGCGCTGTGGGCAGCGTTATCGGTGTTTCGATGGTCCCGATGACTTTCGTGGTGGTCGTGATGCTGGGCGCAGTGCTCGCTATCTACACGATGCTGCGCGCAGGGACCATCTTTTCAACCTTACACGGAGTTTTAAGAATCTTCGTCGGCATCATGCCCGGTTGGGAGATGCCACGTTTTGCAATACCTCCCGATCGTAAACACACGATCCCTTACGGCGTTGCCATCATGCTCGGCAGCTTACTAGCAGCGGTCGTGTTTCAGCGTTAATTAGCGTTAACCACGGGGCCGCAGTTTTGAAAGACGAAATGGAGATTAATCATCATGCGGAATAAGCGTTTAATCATTGCTTTATTGGCGGCGATAACCTTCGGCTTAATTGCCGCGGTTTCCGTCAAACAATATCTGCTGAGCGCGCAGGCCTTTAACCGTACCAACAACGTCGTTGTCGCAAAAGTCGAGATCCCGGTTGGCTCACGCATAATTCCCGAGCAGCTCGCGATCGCACAGTTTCCCGCGGATGTTACTCCGGTAGGCGCCATCGCCAAGATCGATGAGGACTTGATTGGTCGTGTGGTGCTCACCGCCATCTCACCCAAAGATCCGGTTACGGAAGCCAAGCTGGCTCCGATTGGCTCACTCGGCGGTTTGTCGTCAGTCATCCCTGAGGGATACCGCGCTATGACCGTCAAGGTTGACGATGTTGTTGGTGTTTCCGGTTTCATCATGCCGGGCACGCTTGTTGACATCGTGGTCGTGATTCAACCTCCGAAAGGCACCGCGAATGACGAGACGATCTCGAAGATCGTCCTGCAGAACATCAAGGTGCTCGCCAGCGGTCAGAACATCGACAAGCCAAAGAACGATCGCGAAGTTGAACGTTCCGTGAGGGCCGTCACGCTCCAGGTCACACCCGAGCAGACTGAGAAGCTTGCGCTCGCTTCGAGTGAAGGGAAACTCCAGCTCGTGATGCGCAACTCGGTGGACCAGGCAGACGAGCAGACGTCAGGCGCAAACAAGAGAACCCTGCTAAGCGGCGAGCGCGCCATGCTCGTTCCCGAGCCGGGCATCAGTTCCAATACAACTCCCAAAGCAGCCCCGACTTCACCGCGCCGGATTGCACCGCGTCCGGTTGTTAAAGAAACAGCTTCGGCGCCGAAAGCTACACAGCCGTCCGCACCACCACGACCAACGGTCGAGGTAATCAAGGGCGCCAAGAAAGAAATCCAGGATTTCCCACAGTAAGAGGATGTCGCCCCAATGACCACGCAGAAGGCATCTACTCCGAATTCCGCTTTTAAGGAGAACCCGAAAATGTTGGCTCTATTTTCTAATCGTACATACGTCATCCATTTGCTGCTGGTAACAGTTGCGACGTTGACTCTCGGTCTGGTGAGCACAGTTCACGCCCAGGAGACCACTTACGACGCATCGTTCAACAGCAACGTCAAAGAGGCCATTCCGATCAATGTGCTGGTGGGCCAATCTCGCGTGATCAACTTCGATCGGCCGATCGGCCGGTTCTCCATCTCCAACCCGGAGATCGCAGAAGCCGTCATGGTCCGTCCCGACCAGGTGCTCGTAAACGGCAAGGGGTTTGGCCAGGTCAACTTCATCGCCTGGGAAAAGTCTGACACCAAGTTCATCGTCTTCGATGTGTTTGTGCGCGCGAACCTCTCGCTCATCGATTCACAGATTCGCGCACTGTTTCCCAAGGACGATATTCGTTTGAGCCAGGCCAATGGCTCGGTCGTGCTTTCGGGCACGGTTGCCGATCCCGCAACTGCGGCGCAGGCTGACAGCGTGGTCCAGGCTGCCGGTTTCAAAACTGTGAACATGCTTGGTTCGCCGGTGAAGAGTGCGACACAGGTCCAACTTCAGATTCGTGTCGCGGAAGTCAGCAAGAACAGGCTGCGCGATCTCGGCGCCTCGTTTCTCTATCAGGGAAGCCCGGGTGCAGGTGGCTTCATCAGCGGCGGTGGTCCTGCTTCACTCAGCGACGTCGTAGGCGGCGTGCTTAATGGGACATTCAACAGCGCGGCGAACGTGTTTCTCATGGGCGGCAACACTCTGCAAGTCATTCGCGCCATGCAGCAGAACGGCACGTTGCGAGCGTTGGCCGAGCCAAACCTGATCGCGATGGACGGCCAGGTCGCAAGCTTCCTCGCCGGTGGTGAGTTTCCGATTCCGGTTATTCAAGGCGGAGGCGGCAACAGCTCGGTCACGATCGTGTTCAAGGAATACGGCATTCGTTTGAACTTTAAACCAACCATCATTGACGAAGATCACATCCGCCTCGAACTCGAACCGGAAGTTTCGACGATCGACTTCGCGAACGGTGTCAGGTTCCAGGGCTTTGTCGTTCCCGCACTGCGAACGAGACGCGCACACACTGGCGTCGAGCTTCGCGACGGTCAGAGCTTCGCTCTCGCCGGCCTGCTCGATAACAGCGAAACGCGCAACATCTCGAAGGTGCCAGTCGTGGGCGACATTCCGATCATCGGAAACCTGTTTAAGTCGACCCAATTCCAGAAAAACGAAACCGAGCTCGTGTTCATCGTCACTGCTGACCTCGTCAAGCCGGTCAATCGCGACGATATACCGAACATGCGCACCCTCGATGGTCTGAAGAATGGTTCGCCACTCGGTCTCGAGCCGAAGGGTGAAGGGATTTCGGGTGCGAGTGGTTTCGGAACGGGTGGCTCGCAAGCGCCCGCAGCTACACCTGAAGCTCCGAAGAAGATCGTGCCGGTACAACCAGCAACACCGTCAACACCGTCTGGCGACGGCGCAGTTAAAACAGAAGAAAAGACAAAAACGGCCCCGACCAGCAGCGCCACGAAACTCGCGCCATAACGGGTCAAGGCCCCCTTTAGCCCAGAGCGTGAGTTTTGCTGAAAGGGTGGTAATCAGGCCCGACTTGATTATCACCCCCGTGGCGCCTAAGTAAGGACCTATTCATTTTACAAGGACTAAGGTCATGCGATTGAAACATCATTCCAGAGCTTTGAGACGCAAGAAAGAACGCGGCAATGTAGTTGCCTATACCGTGCTCTCTACTTTCTTTCTTTTTCTCGCAGTGGGTCTCGGCGTAGATCTCAGCCGTTTATATCTCGTAAAGACGGAATTGCAGAATGCTGCCGACGCCGGAGCATTGGCGGGTGGTTATGCATTGGGCGAGATAGCGGACTCCCCCAGTTCACGAATCACGACTGCCGTTACCCGTGCCGTCAATACGATGAATTTGAATAAGTACAGCTTTGACAATAAGACGTTCGTTTCCGTGATGTCACTTCCGAGCCAGCGAAATCTTGTGACACTCGCTAAGAATCTTAACGGTACTTATCTGAGCGAAGCAGCGGCTCAGGCGCTCTCGGATACCGAGAAGCTCAAACTTCGGTTTATCAAAGTCGCGACTCCTCCTGTTCCCATCAAATCATTTTTCGCGTTTACCATAATGGGTACACTGAGCCTGGATGCGAAGGCAACGGCTGGAATGTCTGTGCCTGGAAACGTAAGGTTTTGTCCTGCTCCAATAGCTGCTATTGCCCCGGACCCTGGAAAGGCTTTTCCTCCTGAATTTCAGTCGCACTGTCCGAATGGTCTGACGCCCTTTGACGACGACAACGATCCCGCAACACCCAATTGCGATCCCACACTCAAGTTTTGCAAGAAGTGCTGGTACACCATCAAGCAGGCACCTCCGGGTAAAAAGGGCAGCTCGCCTTCACCAGGTAATTTCGGCACCCTCGATTGCGGCGGCGGTGGTGCAAACGCTTTGGAAGACAATCTCGCTTCATACGGATCCACCTGCAAGTGCGGAAATAAGAGCCCTGGAGATACCGTGGCTGTCGATACTAAGACGGGTGAGAGCACCGGCCCCGTCCAGGTTGGGCTAAATACCCGTTTCAACATCTATTCAAACGGGTCACACCCTCAATACACTGATGCTCCACCCGATTTAAACGTCAATCAAGAGACGTTGCCGCTGGGTATGACCTACACGCAATACAAGGCCGGCAGTCCCATGTTAGATCCGCAGACTCAACCAGGGGGTCACGTCGGTGTTGCTAACCGGCGTGTACTCGTCATCCCGATGATCGCGGTATCGGACTGGCCTAAGGGGAGTGGTTCGGCAAAAGTGAGTTCAATGGGCGGCTTCTTTTTAAAGCGGGCGGTCGACGGCAATGGCGACATCAATGCCGAGTATATCGGCGACGATATTGTTAATGTCGTTGGTTACGATCCAAACAGCCCGGTTAATTCCAACATTACAACTATCGTCCTGTACAGGTAGAAAGGACGAGCCGAGCTATGCTATTCGGATACCTAAGCGGGAAATTAAGAAGGTTCGTTCACAGCGAGAACGGCGGCGCAATAGCCGAACTGGCGATCATGGTACCCTTCCTCGTGGTCATGCTGGCGGCAGTCACTGAGGTTGGTCGATTTTTTCAGACCTACACAACATTGGCTAAGGCGACCCGTTCCTCAGCTCGATACTTGTCGAATCACAGCATCAATGCAACGGAAATAGACCGGGCTACGAATTTGGTTGTTTGCGGCAAGTTGACCTGCGCTGGCGGCGACGAGACCGTTAAAGGCTTCAGAGGAGGTCCGGCCATCGCAAAGGCAAATGTTTGCATTGAGACTACCGCGACCACTGTCACTGTGCGTATCCCGCGCACCAACGATTGTAATCCAGTGGCAGGCGCACCGGCCGGCACCCCCTATAACTATCAACCTATATTCAATCTTGGTGCATTGCTGGGAGTTCCCTCCTTTACGTTGGGACCAACACTCAGCCCGCGGACGACAATGTTCAAGCCCGCTATTTAGTTTGAATGGTCCAGTGGAGTGTCAAAACGATATGCGTGGAAAGGTCTTCAAAAAAACAGAGTCGGGATCGACGATGGCGGAATTCGCGATAGTCGCAGGCCTGTTCTTTATGCTGATCATCGGGATTATCGAGTTTGCGCGATTTCTTTACACGCATAATGCATTAACTGATGCAACACGACGCGGCGCGCGTTATGCCGTCCTGCACCCTCAGGGCGCCGCGTGCGTTCCTAACGTTGTGATCTATGGTGAATCCAACATCGATCCTGATAGCTGTGCGCCAAAAACTGGAGCGCAACCCCTCATCAACGGCCTCACGCCCGACAACATAAATGTCGTTTACCAGGGCGCGGACCTTGATAACGATCCGTCAACGCCTCCTACCAGCTATGGAATGAATCTCGGAACTGCGACAGTTACGATTGGTCCCCCCGCCCAGTATTACCAGTTCACGTTGAGTGTCCCGTTCTTTCGAAAACAGTTAAGTATGCCTGCGTATACGACGACGCTGACCAGTGAGAGCGCCGGCACTCAACCTGCTGATTTGTGATGTGTGTCTGCATTAATCGTCCAAGGGCTTTGCAAAGCAAGTGAAATAATCAAATGAAGCGAACTTTAACATTCATAGTACTCAGTAGAGATGCCGCCGACTCGCGTGAGCTGAGTCGTGCACTTAGCGCACACCCGGGCGCGAGCCTCCTGATGACAAGTGATGACGCGGAGCAGGTTTTTACTGAAACTTGTCGCCTGCGTCCGTCGGGAGTGGTGATCAATATGAATCACATGGGTGAGCCTGCGCTGAAACTCGTGCAGCGAATCGTCAACGACTGTCCTTCGACAGCCGTAATCTGCGCTTCGCGAGACTGCTCACCGGACTTGATCCTGCGCAGCATGCGCACGGGCGCGCGCGATTTCATTCGCCTGCCCCTCAATGACGATGAGCTGATCACCGTCATCGGCCGGACCGCGGAGTTCGCGGTGGAACATGCCGATCACGAGCCGAAGAAGCGCGGTCATGTTGTCGCGGTGTTTTCACCGAAGGGCGGCTGCGGCACCAGCCTGATCGCGACGAACCTCGCGATGACGCAAAAAAATCCGACAGTGCTCGTCGATCTCAATCTGCAATCAGGCGATCTCGAGTTGTTGCTCGGTTTGAAGCCGAAGTTCTCACTAGCTGACGTCGTTGAGAACCGCGATCGACTGGACGATGCACTGCTGGCCAGCTACATCACGCCGCATTCAAAGAACCTTTCGCTCCTCGCGGCGCCGACGAAAGCCGAGAGCGCTGAAGATATCGAGCCGAAACACATCTATGAAGTGATGGAGCTGCTGCGACAGCGTTACGACAACGTCGTCATCGACGCGCCGCACAGTTTCGACTCCGTCACCATCTCGGCGCTGGACCACGCGGATCAGATCCTCGTGGTGTTGACGCTCGAGATTCACGCGATTCGCAGCACGCGCCGGGCGCTCGAGATATTCGATCGGCTCGGATACGCGCGTAAGAAAGTGCGGCTCGTCGTCAATCGGTACAGCAAGAATATCGAGTTGGACCAGAAGCAGGTCGAAGACTTCCTTGGCGAGCGCGTGGTTGCGTTTATTCAGAGTGACTATAAAGCCGCAGTGAATTCGATCAATCTCGGCCAGCCGCTGGTCTTCTCGGCTCCGGGTTCGTCAGTGACGACCGACCTCTTCAACCTGGCGAGCAAGGTTTTCGCGGACAAGGTCGAGCCACCGGCGCCAACCGCCGGTGGCAGGCGTCCATTCAATTCTCTTTTCAAACGCAGCTCGACAAGCATGCAGGATCTTGGTCTGAACGCCGCCCTGGAGCGCGCAAATTTGAGTGAAGCACAGTAAGTCGGTAAGTCGGTAAGACGGTGAGAACGTGAGACGGTGACGGTGAGACGTGAGACGGTGAAGCACAGTACAACGGTGAGGCACAGCAAGGCAGTGATCAACTCTCAGGCACTTAGTTGGACACGGTCAGTACCACCTGCGGTAGCGGGTGGGTGCGTCAGCCATTTGACGCGCCCGCCGCTGCGCACCCACCCGCTACCGCAGGTGGTACTGACCGTGTCCAAGTAGAGATCACAGCATTACAAGATAGGGTCAAAAATTAGGGAATCATTATGGCACTACGTGAACGTTTAGTAAGAGAAAGCGGGATGACCGGAGCCCTCGCTGAAGACGCGATCAGCAATCAGCAGGGGTTCCAGGACATGAAAGCAAGGCTCCACCGGATGCTTATCAACCGGATGGACCTGACCAAGCTGGGCCAACTCGAGCCGGAGCAGCTTCATGAAGAAGTAGCGCGTCTCGCCTCGAGCCTGCTGGCCCAGGAAGACACGCCGCTCTCGACTGTCGAACGCGAGCGTTTGATCCATGAAGTGCGGCACGAGCTCTTCGGTCTTGGGCCACTCGAGCAACTACTCGCCGACACTTCCATCTCCGACATCCTGGTCAACTCACCCTACAACATCTACATCGAGCGTGGCGGCAAACTCGAGAAGACGAGTATCGAATTCAAAGACAACGAGCACCTGATGCGCGTTATCGAGCGCATCGTCTCGTCTGTCGGCCGTCGCATCGACGAAGCGTCGCCGATGGTTGACGCTCGTTTGAAAGACGGCTCGCGCGTCAATGCGATCATCCCGCCACTCTCGCTCGACGGTCCCGTGCTCTCGATTCGTCGTTTCGGCGCCGAGCCGCTGCGCATGCATCGTCTGCTCGAAAACCAGGCGCTCACGCCCGACATGGCCGCGATGTTTGAGATGTGCGTTAACGCAAAGCTCAACGTCCTGATCTCAGGTGGCACCGGCGCCGGTAAAACGACCTTGCTCAATGCCCTTTCGGCCTACATCCCGGCTGATGAACGAATCGTCACGATTGAAGACTCGGCCGAGTTGCAGATGCAACAACCACACGTCGTGCGTCTCGAAACACGTCCACCCAACATCGAGGGCAAGGGCGAAGTAACCCAACGTGATCTCGTCAAGAACGCACTGCGTATGCGACCGGATCGCATAGTGATCGGCGAGGTTCGCGGCGGTGAAGCAATCGACATGTTGCAGGCGATGAACACCGGTCACGACGGCTCGCTGACAACGGTCCACGCCAACACACCGCGCGACGCTCTGTCACGTCTCGAGACGATGATCCAGATGACGGGTATGCGTCTTTCCGATCGCGCGATGCGACAACAGATCGCGTCGGCCATCAATCTCGTGATCCAGGTTGCGCGCCTGACAGACGGCACGCGCCGCATCACCTCCATCTCTGAAATAACGGGTATGGAAGGCGACACAATCACGATGCAGGAAGTGTTCATCTTCGATCGCAGAGGCGTGGACAAGGACGGGAAAGTGCTTGGGAAGTTTCGACCAACGGGCGTGCGACCGCGTTTCGCCGAACGACTCAAAATCTACGGCATGCAGTTGCCACGATCGTTCTTCGAGGAGGTTTAAGCGTAATGTTTCTAATTCTCTTCTTCGTATTTCTAACCTGTCTTTTTCTGACGTACACGCTCTATCTGTTCACGTCGCGTGCGTCAGACAAGAAGCGAGCGCTACTCAAAGAACGTCTGGCGGACGCGATCCGCACGTCGGCGCACTCGACCGACATGGACGTCTTTCCAGCACAGTGGGATCCGAAGCTTGGAATTCACGTGACTTGAAGTCGCG
>JADMIO011285585.1_pt1 | contig 84285 bp, 79 predicted proteins | sample 8958161 | NCBI WGS metagenome assembly JADMIO01 (sample SAMN16585339, study PRJNA669376) | soil metagenome | isolation source: Crop rotation soil | place: USA: Cullars Rotation, Alabama | collected 2011 | reverse complement strand
GCGACAACTTGTCCACGTGGAATTCTAAGCTTAGGATCCCAATGTGCTGGAAAGCGCCTACGTCCTTGATGCCGAGGGCGATCTCGCCACGCGCTGCAACCCGGCCATGGTCGATCTCGAGCCGCTGCTTTCCGAACCCGAGCAGCAAGCGCGCCTCCCGCGCGAGCTCTGGCACCTCGGCAAGACCGACGAGGGGCTGCTTCGCGGCCTCATCGAGAACCATGCCCGTTATACCGGCAGCCGCCGCGCCGCCGAAATCCTCGAGAAATGGAGCGAGTACCGCGGCCGGTTCGTAAAGGTCTTTCCGAAGGAATACCGCAGGGCGCTGGGCGAGCTCGCGGCCGCGCACAAGAAGGCGGCCGCATAATGGGCAAGATCACCGGCTTCCTGGAATACGAGCGCCTCGAGGAGCCGCACGAAGCACCCGAAGCGCGCAAGCAGCACTATCGCGAGTTCCACTTGCGGCTCGCCGACGATGCCGCCGGGCAGCAGGGCGCGCGCTGCATGGACTGCGGCATCCCGTTCTGCATGTCGGGCTGCCCGGTGAACAACATCATTCCCGATTGGAACGACCTCGTCTATCGCCAGGACTGGAAGAAGGCGATCGACGTGCTGCACTCGACGAACAACTTCCCGGAGTTCACCGGGCGCGTCTGTCCGGCTCCCTGCGAAGAAGCCTGCGTGCTGCGCATCAACAACGATCCAGTCGGGATCAAGTCGATCGAGCACGCCATCATCGACAAGGCATGGGAAGAAGGCTGGGTGGGCTCGCAGCCCGCGGCCCGCAAGACGGGAAAGCGCATTGCGATCATCGGCTCGGGACCGGCTGGCCTTGCGGCCGCGCAGCAGCTCGCTCGCGTCGGACACGAAGTCACCGTGTTCGAAAAGAGCGATCGAATCGGCGGCCTGCTCCGTTACGGAATTCCGGATTTCAAGCTCGAAAAGGGCGTGATCGACCGCCGGCTGCAGCAAATGCGCGAGGAAGGCGTGCGCTTCCGCGCCGGGGTAATCGTCGGAACGAAGCCGCCGGAAAAGGGCATCGGCAACGATGCCCGGGAGACGCTTGCGCCCGCGAAAGTGCTCGCCGAATTTGACGCGGTGGTCCTCGCTGCCGGCGCCGAGCAGCCGCGCGACCTGCCGATCCCGGGGCGCGAGCTCGACGGCGTGCACTTCGCGATGGAATTTTTGCCGCTGCAGAACAAGCGGGTAGCCGGTGATCAGACCGTGCGCGATCTTTGGGCCACGGGAAAGCATGTCGTCGTCATCGGCGGCGGCGACACCGGCTCGGATTGCGTCGGCACGTCGAACCGTCATGGCGCGGCTTCCGTCTCCCAGTTCGAGCTGCTGCCGATGCCGCCAGACGTCGAGCGCAACCCGGTTTGGCCGTACTGGCCGGTGCGCCTGCGCACGTCGAGCTCGCACGAGGAAGGCGTCGAACGCGACTGGTCGGTGGCCACCAAGGAATTTATTGCCGAAGGCGGGCGCGTCAAGGCGCTGAAAGGCGTGCGCCTGGAGTGGAAAGACGGCAAGCCGCGCGAGATCGCGGGCAGCGAGTTCACGCTCCCGGCTGACCTCGTGCTCCTCGCCATGGGCTTCGTATCGCCGCTACAGTCGCTGCTGGAGGAGTTCGGCGTCGAGCGTGATGCGCGCGGTAACGCGCGTGCCGATACGGAGGGCGCCAAGGCGTACGCGACTTCCATCCCCAAGGTCTTCGCCGCCGGCGACACGCGCCGCGGCCAGTCGCTCGTGGTCTGGGCGATTCGGGAAGGCAGGCAGTGCGCCCGGGCGGTCGACGAATACCTGATGGGATTCTCCGAGCTGCCGCGCTAGAGCGCGGTCGGAATACCTGCTTACAATCGACCGATGAGTGCCGAGGCTAAAGCCGCCGAAGCGATCATCCTCGCGGCCGGCGTCGGCAAGAGGATGCGCTCCGATCTTCCGAAAGTGCTGCATCCGCTCGCCGGACGCCCCCTGCTCGGTCATGTCCTCGAGAGCGCCCGCTCCCTCGGCGCGCGAAGGATGCACGTCGTGCATGGCCACGGCGCGGAGCGCGTGCGCGCAGCCTTCCCCGAGAAGGATATCGAGTGGGCGCTGCAAAGCGAGCAGTTGGGCACCGGGCACGCCGTGCTCCAGGCGCTCCCCGGAGTCGGTCGCGATGCCGATGTCGTCATCCTCTATGGCGACGTTCCGCTCATTCGGACCGCCACGCTTAAGCGGCTGCTCGAGGCAGGCCGCGAAGGACTGGCCGTCCTCACCGCGCAGGTTCCCGATGCAACGGGCTACGGGCGGATCGTTCGCGATGCCGGCGGTCGCGTGGTGCGGATCGTCGAGCAAAGGGACGCTTCACCCACGGAGCTCGCGATCCGGGAGATCAACGCCGGCTTCTTCGCTCTTTCTGCTGCGCGGCTGCAGTCATGGCTTTCCCGGGTGAAGAACGAGAATGCGCAGCGCGAGTATTACCTTACGGACATCGTCGGCCTCGCGGTCGCGGAGGGCGTCAATGTCGCGGGGATCCGCGTCGAGGACCATTGGGAGGTCGCCGGAGTCAATTCGCGCGTGGAGCTTGCTGCGCTCGAGCGCGAGCTGCAGCGTCGCGAGGCGAGCAGGCTGCTGGAGGCCGGCGTCACCCTCGCAGATCCCGCGCGCATCGATGTTCGTGGCAGCTTGAAATGCGGTCGTGATGTCATGATCGACGTGAACTGCGTCTTCGAAGGCAATGTCGTCCTTTCAGACCAGGTTCGCATCGGCGCCAACTGCGTCCTGCGCAACGTCACGATCGGGCCCGGCACGCAGATTCATCCGTTTTCCCATCTCGACGATGCCGCGATCGGCGCGCAGTGCCGTGTCGGCCCTTTCGCGCGCGTGCGGCCCGGGACCGAGCTCGCCGACGAAGTGCATGTCGGCAACTTCGTCGAGATCAAGGCAAGCCACCTCGCGCACGGGGCAAAAGCGAATCACCTCACCTACATCGGCGACTCCGAGGTCGGCCAGCGCGTCAACGTCGGCGCCGGAACGATCACTTGCAACTACGATGGCGTCGCCAAGCATCGCACCGTGATCGAGGACGACTGCTTCATCGGCTCCGATGCCACCCTGGTGGCGCCGGTGCGCATCGCTCGAGGCTCCTATATCGGTGCGGGTTCCACCATAAGCCGCGATACGCCGCCCGGACAGCTAACGCTCGCTCGCGCGCGGCAGGTCTCGGTGCCGTCGTGGAAGCCGCCGAAAAAGAAAGGCTGAACCCATGTGCGGCATAGTGGGCGCCGCCGCGCGGCGCGACATCGTCCCCGTCCTGATCGAAGGACTGCGGCGCCTCGAATATCGAGGCTACGACTCCGCCGGCGTCGCGGTGCTGGCCGGCCGCGAGCTGAAGCGCCTGCGCGCCGCCGGGCGCGTGAATGAGCTCGCCACCCAAGTGGCGGCGGAACGTCTCAGCGGGTTCACCGGCATCGCCCATACGCGGTGGGCCACGCATGGCGCGCCGAGCGAGCGCAACGCGCATCCACACATCTCCGGCGGCTTGGCTGTGGTGCACAACGGCATCATCGAGAACCACGACGCCTTGCGCGCGAAGCTGCGCAGCGACGGCTATGCTTTCACCTCCGATACCGACACCGAGGTGATCGCTCACCTCGTTGCGCACTTTCGCAAGAGCACGGCCACCCTTTTCGAAGCCGTGTGCGCGGCGCTTTCCGACCTGCAAGGCGCCTTCGCCATTGCCATCGTTTCCATAACGGATCCCGATACCGTGGTCCTCGCCCGCAAGGGCGCTCCTTTGCTGATCGGTGTCGGAGAGGGAGGCAACTTTGCCGCTTCCGACGTGTCGGCGTTGCTCCAAGTCACCCGCAAGGTGATTTACCTGGAAGACGGCGACTGCGCCGAAATGCGGCCGGATGCCGTGCGCGTAAGGGATTCGAGCGGCGCGGAAGTCGAGCGGCCGGTGCATGTCTCGGAGCTCTCTGCCCAGGCGGTCGAGCTCGGGCCCTATCAGCACTACATGCAGAAGGAGATCTTCGAGCAGCCGGGGGCGGTCGCCAATACGCTCGAGCTAATTGCGGGCGCGAACAGCCTTGCGCCCGAAGTGTTTGGCGTGGGCGCAGCCGACGCATTTTCCCAGGCGCGCTCCGTGCTCATCCTGGCATGCGGCACGAGCTTCCATGCCGGCATGGTCGCCCGCTACTGGATTGAATCCATCGCGGGCCTCCCCTGCAACGTCGAGATCGCGAGCGAGTATCGCTATCGCCGCTCGGTGCCAGACACCGGCGGGCTCCTCGTCACCATCTCGCAGTCCGGCGAGACGGCCGACACGCTCGCCGCGCTCGAGCACGCGCGCGGCCTGGGCTATTCGCGCATGCTGTCTATCTGCAACGTGCCGGAAAGCTCGCTCGTGCGGGCATCCAACCTGCGCTTCCTTACGCGCGCCGGCCCGGAGATCGGCGTCGCGTCGACCAAAGCGTTCACCACCCAGCTGGCCGCGCTTTTTCTGCTGACGCTCACGTTGGCCAAATGCCAGCGTCGCCTCGATATCGACCAGGAGCGCATGTACCTGAAGAGCTTGCGCCACCTTCCGGCCGCGCTCGGCAACGTGCTGTCGGTAGAGCCGCAGGTCAAGGCGTGGGCGGAGCGCTTCGCGACCAAGGAGCACGCGCTCTTTCTTGGCCGCGGCGTGCATTACCCGATCGCCATGGAAGGCGCGCTGAAGCTGAAGGAAATCACGTACATCCACGCCGAGGCCTACGCGGCCGGGGAGCTGAAGCACGGGCCGCTCGCGCTGGTGGACAAGGAAATGCCGGTCGTCGCCGTGGCTCCGAGCGATGCGTTGATGGAGAAGCTCCGCTCCAACCTGCAGGAGGTGCGCGCCCGCGGCGGCGAGCTGTTCGTTTTCGCCGACCGCGATACGCGGATGGAAGAAAGCTCCGCGGTCCATGTCACGCGCCTCGTCGACCATGCCGGACCGCTCTCGCCCATTCTCCACGTCGTGCCGCTGCAGCTCCTCGCCTATCACGCGGCGCTCGCCCGCGGCACCGATGTCGACAAGCCGCGCAATCTGGCGAAGTCGGTCACCGTCGAATAATCCGATGGGGCGGCCCTGAAGCCGCAGCACTACGACGCGATCGTCATAGGCGCGGGCCACAACGGGCTCACGTGCGCCTGCTACCTGGCGCGCGGCGGGCTACGCGTCAAGGTGCTGGAACGGCGTGCGGTGGTGGGCGGCGCCGCAGTCACCGCCGAATTCCATCCCGGGTTCCGCAATTCGGTCGCCGCCTACACGGTCAGCCTGCTGCAATCGAAGGTCATTCGCGAGCTCAACCTGGAAAAGCACGGGCTGCGCATAGTCGAGCGCCCGTTCTCCAACTTCCTTCCGCTCTCGGACCGCGAGTACTTCACGATCGGCGGCGGCCTCGAGCGCAGCCAGCGCGAGCTCGCGCGCTTTTCCGGCCGCGACGCGGAGCGCCTGCCCGCGTACTGGCAGAAGCTCGAGCGCGTGGCCGACGTCCTGCGCGACCTGGTCTTGCGCTGCCCGCCCAATGTGGGAGGCGGCGTGCTGGACATCGGACGCGCGATGGGCGCAGCAAACCTGGCCCGCCGATTGGACATGGAGGGAAGGCGCGATCTCCTCGCCTTCTTTACCCGTAGCGCAGCCGATATCGTGGACGACTGGTTCGAGTTCGAAGGCGTGCGCGCCGCGTTCGGCTTCGACGCCGTGGTCGGCAACTACGCGAGCCCCTATCACCCGGGCACGGCGTACGTGCTGCTGCATCATTGCTTCGGCGAGGTGAACGGAAAACGCGGTACCTGGGGTCACGCCATTGGCGGCATGGGCGCGATCAGCGAGGCGCTCGCGGCAGAAGCACGGCGCCTCGGCGTAGAAGTCGAATGCAATGCACCGGTCGCTCGCGTGGGTAAGCGACGTGTGACCGTAGCGGACGGTAAAGAGCTCTCCGCACGCGCCGTGGTCGCGAATGTCAATCCTAAGCTCCTCTATCTTTCGCTCGTGGAGCGCGGCGATCTCACCGCGGAGTTCCGTGCTCGGATGGAAGCTTACAAATGCGCATCCGGCACGTTCCGCATGAACGTCGCGCTCTCTCGCCTGCCGCGCTTTACCTGCCTCCCCGAAGAGGGGCCGCATCATGCTTCCGGCATCATCCTCGCGCCGTCGCTTGCCTACATGGACCGGGCCTATCTCGATGCCCGAGCCGACGGCATGTCGAAGCGCCCGATCGTCGAAATGGTGATCCCCAGCACGCTCGATTCCACCCTCGCTCCCAAAGGCGCGCACGTGGCCAGCCTTTTCTGCCAGCACTTCGACCCTAAGGCCGATTGGCAGGCACGCAAGGACGAAGCTGTACAGCGCATTTTCGACGTGGTCGAGACCTTCGCGCCCGGGTTCCGGGCGTGTGTGCTTGCCCACACCGCCTTGTCGCCGCTCGATCTGGAGACAGACTTCGGCCTGGTAGGCGGCGACATCTTCCATGGCGCCCTTTCCCTCGACCAGCTCTGGTCTGCCCGCCCGCTTCTCGGCTATGCCGACTATCGCGGCCCGGTGGAGGGCCTATACCTCTGCGGCTCGGGCGCACACCCCGGGGGCGGCGTGAGCGGCGCACCCGGACACAACTGCGCGCGCGAGGTGCTCCGGGACTTCGGCCGGCGGATGAAATGAAGCGAGCGGGAGTAGACTAAAACGATGACGTCGATCTATCAAACCGGGCAAGTGCGCCGCGAGCGCGAACTGCCGATGTCCGAGGCGGAGCGCAACGCGCGTGTCGAGCTGGCTGCGTGCTATCGCATTTTCGACATGCTGGGCTGGGACCAGCTCATCTTCAACCACATCACGGTGAAGGTGCCGGGCCCGGAGATGTGCTTCCTCATCAATCCGTTCGGCCTCGCATATCGCGAGGTCACCGCGTCCAACCTCGTCCTCATCGACCTGCAAGGCAATCCGCTGCGCGAGTCGAAGTGGCCGGTGAACAAGGCGGGCTACATCATCCATTCCGCGCTGCATGGCGCCCTGCCCGACGTGAAGTGCGTCATGCACACGCACACGACGACCGGAATGGCGGTCGCCTGCCTGAAGGAAGGATTGTCGCCGCACAATTTCTACGGTGCCATGCTGCAAGGCCAGCTCGCTTACCACGACTTCGAGGGCATCACGGTGGAACCGGGCGAGCAGGAGCGCCTGATCAAAAACGTGGGCAACAAGCGCGCAGTGATCCTGCGGAACCATGGGCTGCTCGCCTGGGGGCCGAGCGTGCCGCAGGCGTTCCTCACCCTGTGGACGTTGCAGCGCGCCTGCGACGTGCAGATCGCGGCGGCTTCGGCGGGCGCGCTTTATCCGGTCACCCAGGACGCCATCGCGCGCTCGGTCGCCGCCTCGGGACAGGGCGAGAAGCGCACCTGCGACGACGCGTTCGCCGCGCTCGTGCGCATGATCGATGCGCGGGATCCGTCCTACCGCGATTGACGTTTACGTAAGCGTCAACTAGGGTGGCGCCATGACCGACCTGTCGGATTCGAGCAATCTCGTCTACAAGGCGAAGCACAAGATCCGCTTCGTCACCGCGGCGAGCCTGTTCGACGGCCACGACGCGTCGATCAACATCATGCGGCGCATCCTGCAGGCGGCGGGCGCGGAGGTGATCCATCTCGGCCATAACCGCTCGGTCGACGAAGTCGTGACCGCCGCGCTGCAGGAGGACGTGCAGGGCATCGCGGTCTCCTCCTACCAGGGCGGCCACATCGAGTACTTCAAGTACATGATCGACTGCCTGCGCTCGCGCCGCGGCGAGCATATCCGCGTGTTCGGCGGCGGGGGCGGGGTGATTGTTCCTGCCGAGATCCGCGACCTGCAGGCCTACGGCGTAGCGCGCATCTATTCGCCGGAAGACGGCCAACGCATGGGGCTGCACGGCATGATCAACGACATGCTTGCGCGCTGCGACTTCGATCTCGTCGCCTACGCCCCGAAAGCACTGCCATCCGATGATCCGAGAGCCCTTGCGCAGGTCATCACTGCGCTCGAACTGGGCGCCTTCGATGCGGCGGCGATCGCGGACAGGGCGAAAGCCAATCCGGCCCCGGTGCTGGGCATCACCGGTACGGGCGGCGCCGGCAAGAGCTCGCTGACCGACGAGCTCGTGCGCCGCTTTCGCCTGGACCAGGGCGAAGCGCTGAAAATCGCCGTTCTATCGGTGGATCCGACCCGCCGCAAGACGGGCGGCGCGCTCCTCGGCGATCGCATCCGCATGAACGCCATACACGGCGGCAACGTCTTCATGCGCTCGCTTGCCACCCGAGAGACCGGCAGCGAAATTTCCGCTGCCTTGGGGGACGCCGTCGCCGCGTGCCGGGCCGCCGGCTACGATCTCGTCATCATCGAGACCGCGGGCATCGGCCAAGGCGACGCCGCCATCGTGCCTCACGTCGATTGCTCGCTGTACGTGATGACGCCTGAGTTCGGCGCCGCGAGCCAGCTCGAGAAAATCGACATGCTGGACTTCGCCGACTTCGTCGCCATCAACAAATTCGACCGCAAGGGCGCTGAAGACGCGCTGCGCGACGTGCGCAAGCAGGTGCAGCGCAACCGCGAGGCCTTCCGCGAGGCACCGGAAAACATGCCGGTGTTCGGCACCATCGCCTCGCGCTTCAACGACGACGGGGTGACCGCCCTCTATCACGCAGTCGCGGCGCGACTCGCCGACAAAGGGCTCAAGCTTCATGCCGGCAAGCTCGCGAAATCCGAGAGCAAGCTCTCGTCCAGCGTGCGGCACGTCGTGCCGGCAAAGCGCCAGCGCTACCTCGCCGACATTGCCGAATCCGTCCGCGCCTACCATGCGCACGCCGACAAGCAGGCGAAACTCGCCAGGGAACGGCAGCAGCTTGTCGAGGCGAAGAGGATGCTCGGCTCTGCCGCGCCGACGGACATCGACCGCTTGATCGACGAACGTAGCCGCGCGCTCGATGCACAATCGCGCGAGCTGCTCGAGCGATGGCCGGAAACGCTGCGCGCCTACGCGGGTGACGAGTACGTCGTCAAAGTGCGCGAGCGGGAGCAAAGGACCCGCCTGCGGCGAGCAAGCCTCTCCGGCACACCCATTCCTAAGGTTGCGCTCCCCAGATACGAGGACCAGGGTGAAATCCTGCGTTGGCAGCTCCGCGAAAATGTGCCGGGTGCGTTTCCGTTTACCGGGGGCGTCTTTCAGTTCAAGCGGGAGAACGAGGATCCCACCCGCATGTTCGCGGGCGAGGGCGATCCCTTCCGCACCAACAGGCGCTTTCACGTTCTTTCCAAGGACATGCCGGCAAAGCGCCTCTCCACGGCGTTCGACTCGGTAACGCTGTACGGATTCGATCCCGACGAGCGCCCAGATATCTACGGCAAGGTCGGAAACAGCGGCGTGTCGATCGCGACCCTCGACGACATGAAAGCGCTGTACGCGGGATTCGACCTCTGCGATCCGCAGACGTCGGTCTCCATGACGATCAACGGTCCGGCCCCGACGATCCTGGCGATGTTCTTCAATACGGCCATCGACCAGCAGCTGGAAAAGCTCGGCCGGCCCGCTACGGAGAAGGAACTCGCCGAGATCAAGGCGAATGCGCTTTCCACCGTGCGCGGCACGGTGCAAGCGGACATCTTGAAAGAGGACCAGGGCCAGAACACCTGCATTTTTTCTACCGAGTTCTCGCTCAAGGTGATGGGCGACATCCAGGAGTACTTCATCGCCAACCGCGTGAAGAACTTCTATTCGGTGTCCATATCGGGCTATCACATCGCCGAGGCTGGAGCGAACCCGATCTCGCAGCTGGCCTTCACGCTCGCGAATGGGTTCACCTTCGTCGAGGCCTACCTCGCCCGCGGCATGCAGATCGACGACTTCGCGCCCAACCTGTCGTTCTTTTTTTCTTACGGCATGGATCCGGAGTACGCGGTGTTGGGGCGCGTGGCCCGGCGCATCTGGGCGGTAGCGATGAAGAATCGCTATGGGGCGAACGAGCGCAGCCAGAAGCTCAAATTCCACTCGCAGACATCGGGGCGCTCGCTGCACGCGCAGGAAATCGCTTTCAACGACATCCGCACGACGCTCCAGGCACTGATCTCGACGTACGACCACACCAATTCTCTGCATACCAACGCCTACGACGAGGCCATCACCACGCCGACGGAGGAGTCGGTCCGCAGAGCCATGGCGATTCAGCTCATCATCAACAAGGAATGGGGCCTCGCTAAGAATGAGAACCCGAACCAGGGAGCATTCATCATCGACGAGCTCACCGACCTCGTCGAAGAAGCGGTGCTGAAGGAATTCGAGGCCATCTCGAGCCGCGGCGGCGTGCTGGGGGCCATGGAAACGGGCTATCAGCGCGGCAAGATCCAGGAAGAGTCGCTCTTCTACGAGCACAAGAAGCACGACGGCTCCTATCCCATCGTCGGCGTCAACACGTTTCGTAACCCGCACGGCGATCCGGTGCCCGAGAAGCTCGAGCTCACGCGCTCGACGGAGGACGAAAAGCGCTCGCAGCTGCGAAGGCTGAGGGCGTTCCACCAGCGCAACGCGACGGGCGCACCTGCGATGCTGGAACGGCTGCAGCAGGCGGTGATCCGGGACGAGAACGTCTTTGCCGTCCTCATGGAGGCCGTACGAGTATGCTCGCTGGGGCAGATTACCCATGCGCTATTCGAGGTTGGGGGCCAGTACCGGCGTAGCATGTAGCTCAACAGGAGGAGGGCCTGAATGAAAACCATTTGCTCGGCAGCACTGGCTTTGGCTTGCGCGGCGGCGCCCGCCTTTGCGCAGGAGTCCACACAGTTCGTCCCGATCGTCGGCTATCGAATTGGACAGTTCGCCTCCGTCGGCTCCGGGTTCTACAGCGGGATGGTGGATTACTTCACCATGATCAACGAGCGCGATGGCGGCGTGAACAAGGTGCCGCTATCGTGGGAAGAGTGCGAGACCGAATACAACAACGCCCGCGGCGTCGAGTGCTATGAACGTCTGAAGAAGAAGGGGCCCACCGGTGGAACGATGGTGCAGCCCATGTCCACCGGCATCACCTACGCCATTCTCGATCGCGCCGCGGTCGACAAGATCCCGCTCGTGACCATCGGCTACGGGCGAACCGACACGAGCGATGGGCGCGTCTTTCCGTACGTTTTTCCGATGATCACGAACTATTGGAGCCAGGCGACCGTGATCGTCAAGTACATCGGCCAGAAGCTCGGCGGGATGGACAAGCTCAAGGGCAAGAAGATTGCCCACGTCTACCACGACTCGGCGTTCGGCAAGGAGCCGATCTCGGTCCTCGAGGATCTGGCGAAGAAGTATGGCTTCGAGCTGCTCCTCGTTCCGGTTCCTCCGCCAGGCGTGGAGCAGCAGGCGCAATGGCTGCGCATCCGGCAGGAGAAGCCCGATTTCGCGATCCTGTGGGCCGCCGGCGTCATGGTGCCGACCGCAATCAAGACCGCGGCCAAGGTGGGCTATCCGCGCGACAAGCTGATCGGCATCCATTGGTCGGGGTCGGAAGAGGATGTCATTCCGGCAGGCGATGCGGCGAAGAATTACATCTCGGCGAGCTTCTCGGCCACCGGCAGCAATTTCCCGATCGTGCAGAGCGTCGTCACGCACGTTTACAAGAAGAACAAGGGCAGCCTGGAAGACAAATCGCGGATCGGCACCATCTATTGGAATCGCGGCGTCATCGCCGGGATGGTGACGGTGGAAGCGATCCGCATCGCCCAGGAGCGCTACGGCAAAGGCAAGCCCGTGACCGGCGAGCAGGTTCGCTGGGCGCTAGAGCGCCTGCGCCTGGATAACGCTCGGCTGAAGCAGCTGGGCGCCGAGGGCTTGATGCCGCCCACCGTCATCACGTGCGCGGACCACGAAGGCTCCGGCATGATCAAGTTCCAGCAATGGGAAGCCGGGCGCTGGAAGCCTGTCTCCGACTGGATCGCGCCCGAGAAAGAGCTTGTGCGCGCCAAGGTGGAAGCATCGGCCGCGGCCTATGCCAAGGAGAAGGGCGTTACACCCCGCGACTGCTCGAAGGAAAGCTAGCCCTAGTTGACGGTGGCGCCGGTGTCGCGCACGACCCGGCCCCACTTCTCGTATTCCGCGCGCATGTAACGGTGGAACTCCTCCGGCGGGAGAGCGAGCGCTTCCACGCCGGCGCCGCGGAAGTTCGCCTGCAGGTCCTTGTCCTGCAGCGCTTTGCCGATCTCCGTGTATAAGCGCTGGACGATCGGCCCCGGCAGACCGGCGGGGCCGGAAATGCTTAGCCACAAAGTCGCCTCGTAGCCCGGCACGCCGGCTTCGGCGAGCGTCGGCACGTCGGGCAGCTCGGGCCAGCGCTTCGGCGTCGTCACGGCAAGGGCTTTCAAGCGCCCGCTTTTCACCTGCCCAAGCACGTTCGGCACGCCGGCGAACGACACGCCGACCTCGCCCGCGAGAAGATCCTGCATGGCCGGTCCGCTGCCTTTGTAGGGAACATGATTCAGCTTCGCGCCGCTCATCGTGCTGAAGAGCGCGGCCACGAGGTGTTGCGAGCTCCCATTACCGGAGCTCGCATAGTCGATCGCACCGGGCCGTTCCTTCGCCACCGCAATGAGCTCGCGAACCGACGCGACCGGAATCTTCTTTTGATTCACCACGAGCACATACGGCCCCGCCGCGATCATCGCGATATGCGTGAAATCCTTGAACGCGTCGTACGGAATCTTCTTGTAGAGATGCGCGCCGATGAGATGCGTGCTGCCGGTCACGCCTATGGTGTAGCCGTCGGGCGCGGACTTGGCGAGGAAATCCCAGCCTATCGTCCCGCCTGCACCCGGGCGGTTGTCGACGAACACCTGCTTCCCAAGCTGCTCGGAGAGGCGCGGCGCGAGCATTCGTGCTGGCGTGTCCGCAAAGCCGCCCGGCGAGAGCGGGACCACCAGGCGAATCGGGCGCGTCGGCCACTCCTGCGCGGCGAGCGACGCGCAGAACAGCGCCGAGAAGAAGAAAAGAGCCGGTCGGTTCATCCCCGATACACGGGCTCGGGCTGGGTAAAGAAGGAATGCAGGATGTGATAGGCCATCAGGTAATTCTTCTGCTGGAAGCTGGCGTGCGAGATGCCCGCCATCACGGAGAATTGCTTGTCGGCGTTCGGCAGCCGCCGGAAGAAGCCGAGCAGGTCGTCGATCCCCGCGATGCCGTCGTGCTCGCCGCGCATGATGAGCGTGGGGACGAGGAGCTTTTCCGGGTCGACGAGCGGCAGCTTCGAGCACATGTCGACGTAGGTGCCGGTCGGGACCGAGTCGTCGAGCGCGAGGATCGCTGTCGCGTAGGCTTCAATCGTCGCCTCGTCCGCGGTGCCGGGATGGTCGCGGCTGAAGATGCTGCGCACAAAAGCCCGGTCGATGGGCCGGCGATTCTTGGACTGAAATTCCGCGAGCTTTTTCCTGCGCTCGACGAGCGTCGGGCTGCCTTCGCCCGTCCAGACGAAAGCGTCGAGCGCAAGGCGGGCGATCCGCTCCGGGTGCCGCTGCGCGAAAAGGGCCGCTTTCAGAGCGCCGGAGGAAATGCCGTACATGAGAAGCTTTGCCGTGCCGCTTTTCTCGATCACATAGCGCGATGCCACATCAATGTCGTCGGCGCCGTTCGAGATATCGCAATTGATCGGGCGCTTCTTGTCCGAGCGGCCGTAGCCCTCGTTGTCGAGCGACCAGGTGTCGAAGCCCCGCGCCGCAAACCACTCCATCACGGAGGAATCCGGCCGCCCCGGAACATGGAGATCGAATGTGGGTTGCGAGCCCATGGAGGAGCCGTGAATGAAGAGGATGGTTCCGCGGCTTGCAGTTGCAGGCTCCTTGCGCCACATGAAGAGGTTGACATCGCCTTTTCGGGTCCAGTGCTCGGTGCCTTTCATCATCGCGTTTCGTCTCCTTGGCGGCGCGGATTGGTGCGGGCCGTCACTCTACCAGCGCGCGACATAGGCTGCGGATTCTGTGCAAGAATTCCCGCAGGAGGAGGTTCATGACGAAGACCGCGGGGGAACTGGACACGTTTCCCAAGCTGCTCGTTCACCACGCACAGGCGAGGCCCGATCGTCCGGCGATCCGCGAGAAGGATCTGGGTATCTGGCAGACCTGGACGTGGAAGCGCTATGCTGACGAAGTGCGTGCGCTGGCCGCCGGCCTTGCCGTACAGGGGTTCAAGCGCGGCGAGCATTTCGCCCTCGTCGGCGACAACCGTCCGCGTCTCTACGCGATGATCGCCGCCGTTCAGTCGCTGGGCGGTATCCCGGTTCCCCTCTACCAGGACGCCGTTGCGACCGAACTCGCCTTCCCCATCCAGAACGCGGAGATCGCCTTCGCTTTCGCCGAGGACCAGGAGCAGGTCGACAAGCTGCTTGAAGTGAAGCCGCAGTGCCCGACGCTCTCGAGGATCTACTTCGACGACCCGCGGGGGCTGCGCAACTACGAGCAGGGCGAGCTTCTTTCCTACGAAAAGCTTCTGGAGCTGGGGCACGCTGCGCAAAAGCGCGATCCTGCTTTCCTAGAAACCGAAATCGCCAAAGGCAGCGGCAGCGATGCTGCGGCCATGTTTTTCACCTCTGGGACGACGGCGGCTCCCAAGGGCGTTGTTCATACCCACGCGAGCTTGATCGGGCCGGCGCGCACCGCCGCCGAGCTCGAGCGGCTCGACGACCGGGACGTGATCCTCGCTTATCTGCCGCCGGCATGGATCGGACAGAACATTTTCTCCTGCGCGCAAGCGCTCGTGACCGGCTATTGCATCTGCTGCCCCGAGTCGGCCGAAACCGTGATGATCGACATGCGGGAGATCGGGCCTACCTATTACTTCGCGCCGCCGCGGGTGCTGGAAAACCTGCTCACCCAGGTTTCCATTCGGATGGAAGACGCCTCGCGGCTCAAGCGCTCGCTGTACCGCTATTTCATGCGCATCGCGGATCGGGTGGGCGGGGCGCTCCTCGACGGTAAGCCGGTGAGTGCGCTCGATCGCTTGCGCTACGCCTTGGGCGACATGGTGGTCTACGGTCCGCTGCGCAACGTGCTCGGCATGAGCCGCATCAAGGTCGGCTATACCGCCGGCGAAGCGATTGGCCCGGATTTATTCAAGTTCTACCGTTCGCTCGGCATCAACCTCAAGCAGCTCTACGGGTCGACCGAGACCGCGGTATTCGTCTGCGTCCAGCCCAACGGCCAGGTCAAGCCGGATACCGTCGGCCCCGCCGTGCCCGGCGTGGAGCTCAAGTTCACGCCCCAGCGGGAGCTCCTCATCCGTAGCGACGGCCTTTTTCGCGAGTACTACAAGAACGCCCAGGCCACGCTCGAAGCGAAAGACCGCGAGGGCTGGTTCCATACAGGCGACGCCGGCTATATCGACGCGGACGGCCACGTAAAGATCATCGATCGGGTCAAGGATGTCGGCGCCCTCTCCGACGGGACGCTGTTCGCGCCGAAATACCTCGAGAACAAGCTGAAATTTTTCTCGTTCATCCGCGAAGCCGTCTGCTTCGGCCACGCGCAGGATCGGGTGTGCGCTTTCATCAACATCGATCCGGAAGCGGTCGGAAATTGGGCGGAAAAGCGCAGCATGCCGTACTCCGGCTATACCGATCTTGCCTCGCGTGACGAGGTGTACGACCTGGTGCGCGATTGCATCGAGCGCGTTAACGCCGACCTCGCGCAGGAACCGGAACTCGCCAACTCGCAGATCCACCGGTTCCTGATCTTGCATAAAGAGCTCGATGCCGACGACGGTGAGCTCACGCGCACGCGCAAGGTGCGTCGCGGCTTCATCGGGGAAAAATACGGAACGCTTGTCGAAGCGCTCTACAGCGGCGCGGAAGCGGTGCACGTCGAGGCGCAGGTGAAGTATGAGGACGGCCGGACCGGCACCTACTCGGCGGACCTGAAGATACGCGACGCACAGACCTTTGCCGCGGCGGCGGCGAAGCGGGCGGCCTGAGCCGATGAACGCTCCCCAGGCGCTGGAGGGTCGCGTACAGCGCGTTGGCGAGGTCATCCTGCAGGCCGAGGGCGTCTCGCTTTCGTTCGGCGGCGTGAAAGCGCTGCAGGACGTTTCCTTCGACGTGCGCAGCCGCGAGGTGCGGGCGATCATCGGGCCGAATGGCGCGGGCAAGAGCTCGATGCTCAACGTGCTGAACGGCGTCTATCATCCGCAAAAAGGGCGCATCGTCTTTCGCGACCGCGTCTTCACCGACATGGATCCGCGCCGCGCCGCGCAGATGGGCGTGGCGCGCACGTTCCAGAACATCGCGCTCTTCAAGGGCATGAGCGTGCTCGACAACATCATGACCGGCCGCAACTTGAAGATGCGCTGCAACTTCCTGCAGCAGGCGCTCTGGCTCGGGGCAGCAAAGCGCGAGGAGCTCGCGCACCGCCGTGCCGCCGAGGAGATCATCGACTTCCTCGAAATCCAGCATATCCGCAAGACGCCGGTCGGCAAGCTTCCCTACGGCCTGCAGAAGCGGGTCGAGCTCGGCCGCGCCCTCGCCGCCGAGCCGAGCATCCTGCTCCTCGACGAGCCGATGGCCGGGATGAACGTCGAGGAAAAGCAGGACATGTGCCGCTTCATCCTCGATGTGAACGACCATTACGGCACGACGCTGGTTCTGATCGAGCACGACATGGGCGTAGTCATGGATATCTCCGACCGCGTCGTGGTGCTGGACTACGGCCGCAAGATCGCCGACGGCACGCCGCAAGACGTGCGGGCCAACCAAGCGGTCATCGATGCCTATCTCGGCGTTTCGCACTAGATGAACTTCTTCATCGAGGTAGTGGCGGGCGGGCTGCTGGCCGGCGTCATGTACGCGCTCGTCGCCCTCGGTTTCGTGCTGATCTACAAGGCTTCCGGAGTCTTCAACTTTGCCCAGGGTTCAATGGTGTTCTTTGCCGCGCTGACCTATGTGTCGCTGACGGAGCGCGGGCTGGGCATCTGGCTGTCTCTAGCGATTACGCTCGCCGTCATGGTCGTGATCGGTATCGCGACCGAGCGGCTGGTGCTGCGCCCGCTCGTGAATCAGCCGCAGATCACGCTCCTCATGGCGACCATCGGCCTTACTTTCGTGCTCGAGGGCTTATCGCAGCTCGTCTGGGGGTCGCAACCGCACGGCCTGGAGCTCGGCGTTCCGGACGTGCCGATCGAATGGCTGTCGAACAAGTGGAATATCAACATCAGCCAGTTCGACATGTTCGCGGCGCTGATCGCCGGGATCCTGGTGGCCGTTCTGGCGGTGCTTTTCCAGAAGACGCGGATCGGCCGGGCATTGCGCGCGGTCGCGGACGATCACCAGGCCGCGCTCGCCGTCGGCATCCCGCTGCAGCACATCTGGTCGATCGTCTGGGCGGTCGCGGGCTTCGTTGCGTTGGTCGCGGGGTTGATGTGGGGCGTGCGTAATGGTGTCCAGTACGCGCTCACGTTCACCGCGCTCAAGGCGCTTCCCGTGCTCATCCTGGGCGGGTTCGAATCGATCGCCGGCGCCATCGTAGGCGGCCTCATCATTGGCGCAAGCGAGAAGCTCGCCGAGGTGTACCTCGGGCCCTTCGTCGGCGGCGGGATCGAATCGTGGTTCGCCTACGCCATCGCGCTTCTTTTTCTCCTCGTGCGGCCGGAAGGCCTGTTCGGGGAGAAGATCATCGACAGGGTCTAGCGTGCTCTACCGCGAAGCAGGCCAATTCAAGGCGACCTACTCGGAAGATCAGCAGATCTTTCCCATCCTGCAGGACCGTGTTGCTTTCGCCTTGCTCATGGTCGTTGCCTTCGTCGTGGTGCCGCTCATCGGCAACCAGTACTGGTTCTCGGCGCTCCTCATACCGTTTCTGGTCTTCTCGCTCGCGGCGCTCGGCCTCAACATCCTGACGGGATACGCGGGACAGCTTTCGCTCGGCACCGCCGCATTCATGGCGGTCGGGGCGTTCATGGCCTACAACGCCCAGCTGCGCATCCCGCACATGCCGATCCTCGGTTCGTTCGTCGTCGGCGGGCTGTGCGCGGCCGCCGTCGGCGTAGTGTTCGGCCTGCCGAGCCTGAGGATCAAGGGCCTCTACCTCGCGGTGGCCACGCTTGCGTGCCAGTTCTTCGTGCTCTGGGCGATCAACCGCGTGGGCTGGTTTTCCAACCACAGCTCTTCGGGCGTCATCACCGCGCAGCGGGTGGAAATCCTCGGCTACGCGGTGGACACGCCTGCGGGGAAATACCTGCTCACGCTCGCCATCGTCACCGTGATGGCATTGCTCGCGAAGAACCTGATGCGCAGCCAGACCGGCCGGGCGTTCATGGCGGTGCGAGACATGGACGTCGCGGCGAGCGTGGTCGGCATTCCGATGATGAAGACCAAGCTGCTCGCATTCGCGATCAGCTCTTTCTATTGCGGCGTGGCCGGGGCGCTGTACGCCTTTTGCTATCTCGGCACGGTGGAGCCGGAAGCCTTCATCCTCGACCTGTCGTTTCGCGTGCTTTTCATGATCATCATCGGCGGCGTCGGATCCATCCTCGGGGCCTTCCTCGGCGCCGGGTTCATTACGCTTTTCCCGATTTTTCTAAACGTCGTCTCCAAGCAGCTCGAGGACGTCCTCGGGGTCGAGATTTCGCATGCCGCGGTCTCGAATGTCGAGGCGATCATCTTCGGCTCCCTGATCATCTTCTTTCTTATCGCCGAGCCGCACGGGCTCGCGCGTCTCTGGCAGATCGCGAAGGAAAAGCTGAGACTCTGGCCGTTTCCCCACTAGGCCGGTCCAGACACTAGGGCTATACTTCGTTTCACTATCTGGAATAACTCTTGAGGAGGAGGATATCCATGAGACGAGTCGCATTCGCCGTTGCATTTTCGCTCGCCGGTTTGACCGGCGCGCTGCCCGCCGCCGCGCAGAACGAGCAGTTCATTCCGGCCATGGGCTACTGGGTGGGACCGTACGCGCCCGGAGGCTCCGGCTTTTTCGCCGGATTCATCGACTACATGCAGCTCGTGAACGAGCGCGACGGCGGCATCAACAAGGTCAAGCTGACGTGGGAAAAATGCGAGACCGAATACAACAACGCCCGCGGCGTCGAATGCTATGAGCGCCTGAAGAAGAAAGGGCCCACCGGCGCGACGGTGATTCATCCGCTTTCGACTGGCATCACCTATTCGCTCATCGACAAGGCGACCGTGGACAAGGTGCCGCTCATCTCCATGGGCTATGGCCGCACCTCCGCTGCCGATGGCAGGGTGTTCCCGTACATCTTCCCCCTGATCACCACGTACTGGTCGCAGGCGACCACCATGGTGAAGTACATCGCGCAGAAGGAAGGCGGCACCGACAAGCTGAAGGGCAAGAAGATCGCGCTCGTGTACCACGACTCCGCCTATGGCAAGGAGCCGATCCCGGTGCTGACCGATCTCTCGAAGCAGTACGGCTACGAGCTCACCACTCTTGCCGTGCCGCATCCCGGCAACGAACAGCAGTCGCAGTGGCTGCAGATCCGGCAGAACAAGCCCGACTGGGTCATCCTCTGGGGCTGGGGCGTGATGAACCCGACCGCGCTCAAGGCGGCCGCGAAAGTCGGCTTCCCGCGCGAGAAGATGGTCGGCGTTTGGTGGTCCGGGGCGGAGGAAGACGTGCTTCCCGCCGGCGCCGCGGCAAAAGGCTTCACCGCCGCCGGCTTCAATACGCCGGGCGCCGATTTCCCGGTGATGAAGGACATCAAGAAGTACGTGTACGACAAGGGCAAGGGCGAGTTCGAGGACAAGGCGCGCTTCGGCTCGATCTATCACACGCGCGGCGTGGTCGCCGGCATCGTCACGGCCGAAGCGATCCGCGTCGCCCAGGAGCGCTACGGCAAAGGCAAGCCGATCACCGGCGAGCAGATGCGCTGGGGCATCGAGCACCTCAACATCGACGACAAGCGCCTGAAGGAGATCGGCGCAACGGGGCTCATGCCGCCGATGAAGGTCTCCTGCAATGACCACGAGGGCTCGGGGCTGGTGAAGTTCCAGCAATGGGATGGCGCCAAGTGGAAGGTCGTCACCGACTGGATGGAGCCCGACCGCAAGCTGGTGCGCGCCAAGGTCGAGGAAGACGCGGCGCAATACGCTAAGGAAAAAGGCATTACCCCGCGCGACTGCTCCAAGGAGAGCTGATCGGTCAGAACGCCCGGCAACGGCCGCCGCGGGCGGCCGTTTTTTCGTCCGCGTTTTCAACCGCCTGAACATGGCAACCCAGGCTTACCTCGCAGTCAACAACATCGAGGTCATCTACGACCACGTCATCCTCGTGCTGCGCGGCGTCTCGCTTGAGGTAACGGAGGGACGGATCGTGGCGCTCCTCGGGGCCAATGGCGCAGGAAAAACGACGACGCTCAAGGCCATATCGAACCTGCTGCGAGCCGAGCGCGGCGACGTCACCAAGGGCCAGATCGTGTTCCGCGGCGAGCGCATAGACCAGCTGAATCCAGCGGAGCTCGTGAAGCGCGGCATCTGCCAGGTGATGGAGGGACGCCATTGCTTCCAGCACCTCACCGTCGAGGAGAACCTGCTCACCGGGGCCTACACGCGTGGTGCGCTCGGCAGCGGCGTGAAGGAGGATCTCGAGAAGGTCTATTCGTACTTTCCCCGCTTGCGTGAGCGGCGCGCCTCGCAATCCGGCTACACCTCGGGGGGCGAGCAGCAGATGACGGCCATCGGCCGCGCGCTGATGGCGCGACCCAAGATGATCCTGCTCGACGAGCCGTCCATGGGCCTTGCGCCCCAGCTCGTCGAGGAGATCTTCGAGATCGTCAAGGAGCTCAACCGCCGCGAGGGCGTGAGCTTTCTCCTCGCCGAGCAGAACACGCACATCGCGCTCAAATACGCCGACTACGGCTACATCCTCGAGAACGGGCGCGTCGTCATGGACGGCGAGGGCCGCGCCCTGGCGGAGAATGAAGACGTGAAGGAGTTCTATCTCGGCTTCTCCACCGCCGGGCGCAAGAGCTTCCGTGATGTGAAGTCGTATCGGCGGCGCAAAAGATGGCTGTGAGGCGATCGGCGCCGAAAAAGCCAAAGCCCGAGTACTACGACCGCCTGGAGACACGCTCGCCGCGCGCTCGGGAGGCGGCGCTTCTCGCGGCATTGCCGCGCCAGATCGCTCATGCCAAGCGCCGGGCGCCGGGATTCGCCGAGATCCTGCAGAAGGTGAATCCGGCCAGGATCCGCTCCCGCAAGGCGCTTGCCGACGTGCCGATCACACGAAAGTCCGATCTTTTAGCGCTGCAGCAGGCGCGCCCGCCCTTGGGCGGGCTGAACGCGACGCCAGTGGAAAGGCTCGCCAAGATTTTCGTTTCGCCCGGCCCCATCTACGACCCGGAAGGCAGCGGTAAAGACTGGTGGCGCAGCGCACGGGGGCTTTTCGCTGGGGGCTTTCGTGCCGGCGACCTGGTGATGAACACCTTTTCGTATCACTTCACCCCTGCCGGCTCTATGCTGGAATCCGGCGCCCGCGCGCTCGGCTGCACCGTGGTGCCCACCGGCGTTGGACAAACCGAGATGCAGATCGCCGCGATCCGGGCGCTCGGGATCCAGGGCTTCATCGGCACCCCGTCCTTTCTGAAGCTCATCATGGAAAAGGCCGATGAACTCAAGACCGACGTTTCATCGCTCAAGAAGGCCCAGGTAGGGGCGGAGTACCTGCCCCCTGCGCTGCGCAATGCCATGCGCGAGCGCGGAATTCGAGTGACGCAATGCTATGCGAGCGCGGATCTGGGCCTCATCGCCTACGAATCGCTCATGCCCGATGGCGCGCTGAACGAAGGAATGATTGTCGACGAAGGCCTGCTTCTCGAGATCGTGCGTCCCGGAACGGGGGAGCCGCTTCCAGCCGGAGAGGTCGGCGAGGTGGTGATCACGACGTTCAACCGCGACTACCCGCTGATCCGTTTCGGCACTGGAGATCTGTCCGCCGTTTTGCCGGGCGGAAGCCCGTGCGGCCGCACCAACGTCCGCATCCGCGGCTGGATGGGACGCGCCGACCAGAGCACGAAGGTCCGTGCCATGTTCGTCACGCCCGCCCAGGTAAACGACATCGTGCGCCGGCATCGCGAGGTTCGCCGGGCACGACTGGTCGTCGAAGGCGAAGCCGGCGCCGATCGGATGACGCTCAAGTGCGAGACCGCTTCGCCGTCGCCCGAAGGGTTGGCGCAGGCCCTCGTCGAATCGATCCGCGACGTCACCAAGTTGCGCGGCGAAGTGGAGCTCGTGCCGCCGGGCTCGCTGCCTAACGATGGCAAGGTGATCGAGGATCTGCGGAAGTACGCCTAGGCTTTCCTCGCCGCGCCGATCGGGAGAGCATCGAGCCGGCGCATTTCAGAGTTGTCGAGAATGGACCGCTCGTGAACGTAGGCCTTCACGAAGTTCACCGCATCCTCTCCCCAGAACACCTCCTCGTCCACGATGAACGTGGGTACGCCGAACAGGCCTCGCGCTGCGGCCTGCTCGGTATCCTGGCGAAGGAGGTCACGGGTAGCCGCGAGCTCTTCGACTGAAACGCCGAGCTCGGTACGGAGTGCTTCGAATGCCGGCGCGTCGCTTGCATTCCCGCCGGTCGTCCAGAGGTGCGAGAAAATTCGTTTGACCGCATCGGGCCGGCTGCCGCAGGCTAGCGCGAGACGCAAATACTGCAGCGGATTGAAAGGATGCTCGGCGGGAAAGCGGAAGGGCACGCCCAGTTCCTGCGCGCGCCACTGACAGAAGCGGTAGGTCCAGCGCCGCTTCGCGGTGATTTCCGCCGGACCCTTCTGGCCCCAGTGCTGCAACAGTCCGGCGAAGAGCACCGGCTTGAAGACCACCGGCTGCTCGAACTCGGCCAGGCGATGGAAGCAAAGGTAGGAAAAAGGCGAAACGAAATCGAAATACCAATCGACGTTACGCATGGAGGAAATTCCGATGGCGGTCAGGGTTGAGAAGAAGGGGGCGGTGTGGACGGTCATCCACTCGCGGCCCGAGGCTCGCAATGCGATGGATCCGGAGAGCGCCGAGGCCCTGGTGTCCGCATTTCAGGCGTTCGATCGCGATCCGGACGCCGCGGTCGCCGTGTTGTGGGGTGAAGGAGGCGCGTTCTGCGCCGGGTGGGATCTCAAATACGGCGCCGGCCTCATGCGCGATCCGTCGCCGATTCACGAGATCGACTTTCCACTGGCTGAAACGAAAGACATCCCGCGCGGGCCGCTCGGACCCACGCGCCTGGAGCTCGATAAGCCCGTCATCGCCGCGGTCGCTGGCCCGGCCGTGGCCGGCGGGTTCGAGCTCGCACTCTGGTGCGATGTGCGCGTCATGGAGCGCTCTGCGTACTTCGGCGTGTATTGCCGGCGCTGGGGCGTTCCGCTCATCGACGGCGGCACGGTGCGCCTGCCCCGCCTCGTAGGCGTCGGCCGAGCCATGGAAATCGTCCTGACCGGACGCAAGGTGAATGCGGAGGAAGCGCTGCGCATAGGCGCGTGCGAGCACGTCGTCGAGGATGGCTCGTGCCGGCAGTTCGCCGAGGCCATGGCGCACGAGATCGCGCGTTTTCCCCAAGCCTGCATGCGCGCCGATCGGCGTTCGATCTACGCCCAGCAGGGGCTCAGCATCCGAGAAGCGATGCGCAAGGAGTGGTACAACGGCATTCCGGCTTTCAAAGCCGAAGGCGCAGCCGGCGCGGCGCGCTTTGCCTCAGGCAAGGGGCGGCATGGGAGCTTCACGGATATCTAGGCGCTGGCGGCGCTCCGGAAGCTCGGCGAGGATCCGCTCGCGTTCGCCTTCGGCCATGGAGCCCCAGCTCGCGATCTCAGCAAGCGTGCGGCAGCAGCCGATGCAGACGCCGCGCCGGGGATCCATCTGGCAGACCTGCACGCAAGGCGACTTCAATGCGGCTTTCTCTTCGCCGAGAGCGCGCGGTTGACCTTCGATGCGGGGACCTTGCCGAGCACGCCGCAGATCCAGGCGCCAATGTCGGCGAGCGCCTCGAGATCGATGCCGGTCGTGATGCCGAGGCCGTCGAGCAGGTAGACGACGTCCTCCGTAGCCACGTTTCCCGAGGCGCCGGCGGCATAGGGACAACCCCCCAGCCCTGCCACGGAGCTATCGAAGGTCGCGACGCCTAGCTCCAGCGAAGCGTAGATGTTGGAAAGTGCCTGGCCGTAAGTGTCGTGATAGTGGCCGGCGAGGTTCGCGAGCGGCACGCGGCGCGCGCAAGCCTCGATCATCGCTTTCGTCTTCCCGGGCGTGCCTACGCCTATCGTGTCGCCGAGCGACACTTCGTAGCACCCCATTTCGTAGAGCGCCTGGGCCACGTCGGCGACGCGAGCGGGCGCCACTTCGCCTTCGTACGGACAGCCGAGCACGCAGGAGACGTAGCCGCGCACGCGAATCCCCTGGCGCTTCGCCTGCTCCACCACGGGCTGGAACCGCTCCAGCGATTCGGCGATGGAGCAATTGATGTTCTTGCGCGAAAACGCTTCCGATGCGGCGCCGAACACCGCGACCTCGGTTGCCCCGGCCGCGTGCGCCGCCTCTAAACCCTTCAGGTTGGGCGTCAGTACCGGATAAGAAACGCCGGGCTTGCGCCGGATGCGCTCGAGCACCTCGGTATGGTCGGCCATCTGCGGCACCCACTTCGGCGACACGAAGGCGGTCGCCTCGACCGCCGGCAAGCCCGCGTCGGCGAGGCGCTCGATCAGCTGGACCTTGACCTCAGTCGAGACCTCGCCCGGCTCGTTCTGCAGGCCGTCGCGCGGACCGACTTCGACGATGCGCACCCCGGATGGAATCATTCGAGCGTTACGAGCTGGGCGCCCTCGAGAACCTGCTCGCCCTCGGCAAAGTGGACTTCCTTGACGACGCCGTCCGCCGGCGCGGTGATCGTGTGCTCCATCTTCATCGCCTCGAGGATTACCAGGGCGTCGCCCTTCGCAACCCGGGCGCCCGGGTGCGCAATCACCCGCACGACCCGGCCCGGCATCGGCGCGGCGAGGGATCCGCCGGCCTCGCCAGCGGCATCGCCAGTCTCCTGCTTGAGCGAAAGCCGGCGATAGTCGCCGTCGCAGAAGAGGTGCCATTCCCGGCCGGCGCGGAAGGCGGCCGCCTTGTAGGTGCGATTGCCCAATGTCAGGACGAGCTCGTTGCCGGCCGACTGGCCGATGTGGAGCGTGGTTTGGTCCGCGCCAAGGCGCATGCGTAGCCCTTCGTCCGAGAAGATCAGCCGCACGCTATGCGTGGCTTCGCCCTCTACGAAAGCGAAATCGTGATGTGATTCCTCGTTGAGACGCCAGCCGTCGACGAGGTCCCACGGCGAAAATGGATCGCCGGACCGCTGCGAGCGCTCGCGGGCCGCGCGCTGTTCTTCGAGGATCTCCGCCGCGGCTGCGGCAGCGAGCACGTGGGCCGGCATGGCGGCGTTCGGCGGGATCAGCTCGTCGCGATGGCGCTCGATGAAGCCGGTGTCGATTTCGCCTGCCGCGAATGCCTGCGAGCTGGCGAGGCGATGCAGCAGGGCCACATTCGTCTTCACTCCGGCGACCTGCACCTCGGACAGCGCTCGGCGGAGCTTCGCGAGGGCGCTGCGCCGATCCTCGGCGTGGACGACGAGCTTGGCGATCATCGGGTCGTACCAGGAGCTGATTTCCGCGCCGGTCTCGACGCCGGTGTCGACCCGAACGTCAGCTGCCGTGCTCGGAAAAGCGACGTGCAGCAGCTTGCCCGTGGCCGGCAGAAAGTCGGCCTGCGGATCTTCGGCATAGAGGCGGGCCTCGAACGCGTGCCCGCTCAGCCGGAGGTCTTCCTGCGCCAGCGGCAGCTTCTCGCCCGCGGCCACGCGAAGCTGCCATTCCACCAGGTCCAGGCCGGTGACCATCTCGGTCACCGGGTGCTCCACCTGCAGACGGGTATTCATTTCCATGAAGAAGAATTCCCCGCCCGCATCCGCAATGAACTCGACGGTGCCGGCTCCTACATAGTTGATGGCTTTTGCGGCGGCCACGGCGGCGGCACCCATCGCCCGGCGGCGCTCGGGCGTCATGCCCGGTGCCGGCGCTTCCTCGATGATTTTCTGGTGGCGGCGCTGGATGGAGCAGTCGCGCTCGAAGACGGACACGACGTTGCCGTGTGTGTCGCCGAAGACCTGCACTTCGATGTGCCGCGGACGCTGCAAGTACCGTTCGATGAGGACGCGCTCGTCCCCGAATGCGCCCAGCGCTTCCCGCTTCGCGCCTTCGAGCGCCTGCGTGAACGACGCGGCATCGGTCACGACCCGCATCCCCTTACCGCCGCCGCCGGCGGAAGGCTTGATGAGCACCGGGAATCCGGTCTTGGCCGCCTCCTTCGCCAGTGTGGCGGCATCCTGCTTCTCGCCGTGATAGCCGGGGACGAGCGGTACGCCCGCCTTCTCCATGAGGCGCTTCGCCGCCGCCTTGTCGCCCATTGCCGCGATCGCTTCGGGGGAAGGCCCGACGAAAACGATGCCGGCGTCCCGGCACGCCGCCGCGAATGTCTCGTTCTCGGAAAGAAAGCCGTACCCCGGATGAATCGCCTCCGCGCCGCTCGCGCGTGCAGCGGCAAGAATGGCCTCGGCGTTCAGGTAGCTCTCGCGTGCTGGAGGCGGTCCGATGCGCCTCGCATCGTCGGCGAGCCGAACATGCAGGGCGTCGCGATCGGCGTCCGAGTAGACCGCGACTGTCCGGATGCCGAGGCGGCGAGCCGTGCGAATGACGCGGCACGCGATCTCCCCGCGGTTGGCGATGAGAATGCGGGTGAACACTCAGTCTTTCCCGCCGGTCCAGGAAGGCTTGCGCTTGCCGAGGAACGAGGCGATGCCTTCGCGTCCTTCCGCCGACACGCGTATTTCGGCGATGCGGCGTGCCGTGTCGGCCTTTAGGGCGTCGTCCAGCGGTCCGTCCGCCACTCTACGCATCAAATCCTTGATCGCGGCGTGAGCCGCGCTGCCCCCGGCGAGGAGATGTCCGAGCAGGGCGTCGATATACGGGTCGAGGCGCTCGGCGGGCACCAGCGCCGAGAGCATGCCGATCCGGCAGGCCTCTTCCGCGTCGAAGACCTCCGCGCTAAGGAAATAGCGATGCGCCGCGCGCTCGCCTATTGCGCGCATGACGTAGGGGCTGATGGTGGCCGGCGAGAGGCCGAGCTTCGCCTCCGAAAAGCAGAATTTCGCATCCGGCGTGCCGACCGCGATATCGCACGCCGCGACGAGACCCGTGCCGCCGGCGAAAGCCGGGCCATGCACGCGCGCGATCGTCGGCTTGCGCAGGCCGTCCAGCGTGGCCAGCATTTCCGCGAGTGCCTTGGCGTCGGCGAGATTCTCTTCATAGCTATAGCCCGCCATGCGCTTCATCCAGTTGAGGTCCGCGCCCGCGCAGAACGCGCTTCCCGCGCCGCCGACGACGACGGCACGTACGCCGGCATCCTCGTCTAGCTCGCGCAGCGCGCGCGTCAGCTCGGCGATGAGCGCATCGTCGAACGCGTTGCGCACGTCCGGGCGGTTCAGGGTGAGGCGAGCTACGCCGCCCGCTTTTTCGATCAGGACGGTGGACATGCGGTCACATCCGGAATACGCCGAACCGAGTCGGCTCGATCGGCGCGTTGAGAGAAGCCGAAATGGCGAGGCCGAGCAGGCGGCGGCTATCGGCGGGATCGACGACGCCGTCATCCCACAGCCGCGCGCTCGAGTAATAAGGGTGTCCTTGCCGCTCGTATTGCTCGCGGATGGGGTTCTTGAACGCCTCTTCTTCCTCCGCGGACTTGAACTTGCCGCGGACGGTGGCGAGCACCGACGCCGCCTGCTCGCCGCCCATGATGGAAATGCGCGCATTCGGCCACATCCACAAGAAGCGCGGCGAATAGGCCCGTCCGCACATGCCGTAGTTCCCGGCGCCGAAGGAGCCGCCGACGATCATGGTGAATTTCGGCACCCGCGCCGTGGCGACGGCCGTCACCATCTTGGCGCCATCCTTGGCGATGCCGCCCGCCTCGTACTTCTTGCCCACCATGTAGCCGGCGATGTTCTGGAGAAAGAGGAGAGGGATGTTGCGCTGGCAGGCGAGCTCGATGAAGTGGGTGGCCTTCAACGATGACTCGGAGAAAAGGATGCCGTTGTTGGCGAGCACGGCAACCGGGTAGCCGTGGATGCGGCCGAATCCCGTGACGAGCGTCGTGCCGTAGTTCTGCTTGAACTCGTCGAGCTCCGATGCATCGAGGATGCGCGCGAGAAGCTCCCGCACGTCGTAGGGCTTGCGCGGATCGCTCGGGATGACGCCGTAGAGCTCGTGAGCCGGATAAAGCGGGTCGCGGGCGGGCTGGAGGTCGAGCGCGACAGTTTTGCGGGCGTTCAGCTTGGCGACGATGCTGCGACAGAGCGCGAGCGCGTGGGCGTCGTTCAGCGCATAGTGATCGGCGACGCCGGAAATGCGGGTATGGACATCGGCTCCGCCGAGCTCCTCCGCGGTCACGACCTCCCCGATCGCCGCTTTCACTAGCGGAGGACCGCCAAGGAAGATCGTTCCTTGGTTTTTCACGATGATCGTCTCGTCGGACATGGCCGGAACGTAGGCGCCGCCAGCGGTGCACGAGCCCATCACGCAGGCGATCTGCGGAATGCCGGCGGCGGACATGTTCGCGATATTGAAGAAGATGCGGCCGAAGTGCTCGCGGTCCGGGAACACGTTGTCTTGCTCGGGAAGGAAGCCGCCGCCCGAGTCCACGAGATAGATGCAGGGCAGCCGGTTCTGCGCAGCGATCTCCTGGGCGCGCAGGTGTTTCTTGACGGTCATCGGATAGTAGGTGCCGCCCTTGATCGTCGCATCGTTCGCCACGATCACGCATTCGCGCCCCGATACCCGGCCGATGCCGCAGATCATGGAGGCGGAATGCACGTCACCCCCGTACATTCCCCAGGCGGCCAGCTGTCCCACCTCGAGAAATGGCGATCCGGGATCGAGGAGATTGCGCACCCGCTCGCGCGGCAGCATCTTGCCGCGACCGGTGTGCCTCGCCCGCGCGGCTTCGTCGCCGCCTTGACTCACGATCCCGACCTTCGCCCGCAGATCGGAAACGAGCGAGGACATGAGCTCCGCGTTCGCCTTGAACTCCGCCGAGCGGGTGTTGAGCTTCGAGCGTAGCGTGGCCATCAGGCCGCTCCCAGATGACGGCCGATGACCATGCGCTGAATGTCGCTCGCGCCTTCATAGATCTGGGTCACGCGGACATCGCGCCAAAGCCGCTCCACCGGATAGTCGGCCATATAGCCGTACCCGCCGTGGATCTGGATGGCGTCGGAACAGACCTTCTCCGCCATCTCGGAGGCGAAGAGCTTCGCCATGGAAGCTTCCTTGATGCACGGTCGGCCAGCGTCCCGCAGCTGCGCCGCATGCAGGTAGAGCTGGCGTGCCGCTTCCAGCGCCGTCGCCATGTCGGCGAGCCGAAAGTTAACGGCCTGGTGCTCGAGCAGGGACTTGCCCATGCTTTTCCTCTCGCCGGCATAGGCAACCGCGGCTTCCAGCGCCGTGCGCGCGACGCCGGTCGCCTGCGCCGCCACGTTGATGCGGCCGGATTCGAGGTTCGCTAGCGCGATGCGATAGCCCACACCCTCGCTCGCGAGCAGCTGATCGGCCTTGACCCTGCAGTTTTCCAGGACGATCTGCGCGGTGTCCGAGGCATGCTGGCCGGACTTTTCTTCGAGCCTCGCGACCTTGTACCCCGGCGTTGAAGTAGGCAGGACGAACGCGCTAATGCCTTTTTTACCGGCCGCCTTGTCCGTCACCGCGAAGACCACGGCGATATCGGCGTTCTTGCCCGAGGTGATGAACTGCTTGACGCCGTCGATCACATAGTCGCCACCATCGCGAACGGCGCGGGTCAGGATCGCGCTCGCATCCGAGCCGACATGGGGCTCGGTGAGTGCGAACGCCGCGAGCGTGCGGCCTTGCGCCAGCGGCCGCAGGAACTGCTCCTTTTGCGCGTCGCTTCCGTAGCCGGCGAGGATGCCGGCGACGAGGTTGTTCACCGATACGATCGTCGCCGTGGCGGCATCGGCCGCGGAGATCTCCTCGCAGGCGAGCGCAAGCGCCGTGTAGTCGAGCCCGGCGCCGCCCCAGCGCTCGGGGATGGCGACGCCATAGAGGCCCATCGCACCGAGGCCTGCGAGCGCCTCACGCGGAAACGTGTTGTCGCGATCCCAGGCGGCGGCATGCGGCGTAATCTGCTCGCGCGCGAAGCGGCGCACGGCGTCGCGGATTTCCTCGTGCTGGGCGGAGAGAAGCATCAGGCCTCGAGCGGCCGAATATAAGTCACGGTGTGGTGGGTGAAGAGCGTGCCGCTCTTGCCATGGCATTGCGCGACGCCGTAGATCCGCCGCCGGCCGAATTTCAGGATTTCCGCGGTGCAGTACACATGCTCGCCTTTGGCGGGGGCGAGGAACGCGGTATTGAGCTCGGAAGTGAGCGCATCTCCCTCGGCGCCAACGCGGGTCTTGATGGCGAGCCACATCGCGCAATCGGCCGCAGCCATCAGCGCGGGCCCGTTGATGATGCCGCCCGGTCGCTCAAGAAGCGGGCGGTGCGGCAGCTCGATGGTGCAACGGTCGGTTGCGCTGCGCACCACCCGGAAGCCGTAGTGCCGGATGAACCGCGAGCGGTCGAGCACGCGCTGAAGCTCTGCGCGGGTCGCCTTGGCACGTGCTGCGATTGTCTTAGGCAATTTCAATTGCCATCGCCGTGGCCTCGCCGCCGCCGATACATAGGCTCGCGACGCCGCGCTTGAGGCCGTACTTGCGCAACGCGCCCAAGAGCGTGACCAGGATTCTCGCACCGGAAGCGCCGATGGGATGGCCGAGTGCGCACGCTCCGCCATGGACGTTCACCTTCTCATGCGGCAGGCCATGCTCCTTCATCGCCGCCATGGCCACAACGGCGAACGCCTCGTTGATCTCGTACAGGTCAACCTGCTTCGCACTCCACTGCGTGCGTTCGAACAGCTTGCGGATCGCGCCGACGGGCGCCGTCGTGAACCAGCCGGGCTCCTGCGCGTGCGTGGCATGCCCGGCGACGATGGCAAGCGGTGCGAGCCCGCGGCGCTCGGCGCTCGAGCGTCGCATCATGACGAGCGCCGCGGCCCCATCCGATATGGAGCTCGAATTCGCCGCGGTGACCGTGCCGTCCTTGCGAAATGCGGGCTTGAGGGTCGGAATTTTTTCCAGATTGGCCTTGAACGGCTGCTCGTCGATCTCCAGGAAGCGCTCTTCCTTGCCCGCCTTCATCGCGAGCGGCGTGATCTCCCATGCGAACCAGCCTTCCTTGTTCGCCTTTTGCGCCCGCTGCAGCGATTCCACGGCGAATGCGTCCTGCGCTTCGCGCGAGAACTGGTATTTCGCCGCGCAGTCTTCGGCGAACGTCCCCATCAACCGGCCCTTCTCGTACGCGTCTTCCAGACCGTCGTAGAACATGTGGTCGATCACCTGCCCGTGCCCCATGCGCAAACCGCCACGCGCCTTGGGCAGCAGATAGGGAGCGTTCGTCATCGACTCCATCCCGCCGGCGACGATCACCGAATCCTTCTCGGCGCAGAGGATGTCGTGGGCGAGCATCGCGGCCTTCATCCCCGACCCGCACATCTTGTTGATGGTCGTGCAGCCCGCCCCAAGCGGGAGCCCGGCGCCGAGCGCGGCCTGTCGGGCAGGCGCTTGTCCCTGCCCGGCGGGCAGCACGCAGCCCATGATGATTTCCTGGACTTCAGCCGGCGGCAGCTGCGCGCGCTCGACCGCGGCGCGGACGGCAGCGGCGCCGAGCTCCGGCGCGGCGAAGCCCTTCAGCTCGCCCTGGAAGGCGCCCATCGGCGTGCGTGCCGCCGAGACGATGACGATGGGATCCGAAGTCATGCTTTGTTCCTTTCAAGATCATAGCGACCGAGGCGCGCCCGGCCGCGTTCCAGGATTTCGGGCGGGAGCGCGCAGGCTTTGCGCCGCTCGGTGTCCATGTGCACCGCCGTGAGTACGCACACCGCGGCGATGTCGCCGCTTTCGGCATTGCGCATTTCGTGCACCCAGCGCAGCACCTTGTCGCGCATTTCGACCAGCACCGAGCTGATCTGCACGACATCACCGGCGAGCAGCTCGCGTCGGTAGGTGATGTTTTGCTGGACCGCCGCCATGCCGCGGTTCCCGGCGCGCAGGAACGAGGGCGTGATGCCGATGGAAGCGAAGAGGTTCCACGTCGCCTCGTCGAACTTGGAGACGTACCACATGACGTTCATGTGTCCCATGTGGTCGCAGTGCCAGGGATACACCGCGCCCCGATAGGTTTCGAGCAGGCCTTCGGTCACGCGCTCTCCTCGAAGAGCTCGCGGCCGATCAGCCAGCGGCGGATCTCCGAGGTGCCGGCGCCGATCTCGTAGAGCTTGGCGTCGCGCCAGAGCCGCCCGGTCGGCGTCTCGTTGATGTAGCCCATGCCGCCGAGCGATTGGATCGCTTCGCCCGCCATCCAGGTCGCCTTCTCCGCCGCATAGAGGATGGCGCCGGCGGCGTCCTTGCGGGTGGTCTCGCCGCGGTCGAGCGCTTGGCCCACGGCATAGACGTAGGCGCGGCAGGCGGAGAAGGTGGTGTACATGTCCGCAAGCTTGCCCTGCATGAGCTGGAATTCGCCGATCGGCTGCCCGAACTGCTTACGCTCGTGTACGTACGGCAGGACCACATCGAGGCAGGCCGCCATGATGCCGAGCGGTCCGCCGGCAAGGACGGCGCGCTCGTAGTCCAGCCCGGACATCAGCACTTTGACGCCTTCGCCCTCCCTGCCAAGGATATTGTCGGCAGGCACTTCGCAATCGCGGAACACGAGCTCGCAGGTGTTCGAGCCGCGCATGCCGAGCTTGTCGAGCTTTTGCGCAGTGGAGAACCCTTTCATGCCCTTTTCGATGAGGAAGGCGGTGATGCCCTTGTCGCTCGTCTTGGCATAGACGACGAGGACATCGGCGTCGGGCCCGTTGGTGATCCACATCTTGTTGCCGTTCAGGAGGTAGCGCTCGCCGCGGCGTTCCGCCTTCAGCTTCATGCCGACGACATCGGAGCCCGCGCCGGGTTCCGACATGGCGAGCGCGCCGACATGCTCGCCGGAAACGAGCCTGGGCAGGTATTTCGTTTTCTGCGCCTGCGAGCCATTGCGGCGGATCTGGTTCACGCAGAGGTTGGAGTGAGCGCCATAGGACAAGCCGACGGAAGCCGATGCGCGCGAGATATCTTCCATGGCGATGATGTGCGCGAGGTAGCCCATCATCGTGCCGCCATACTCTTCCTCGACCGTGATGCCGAGGAGGCCGAGGTCGCCGAGCTTGCGCCACAGGTCGGCAGGGAACTGATTGGTACGGTCGATCTCGTCCGCGCGCGGCGCGATCTCCTTGCGTGCAAAGTCGTGCACCGTGTCGCGCAAAAGCGCGAGGGTCTCGCCGTGGTCGAAGCGAAGATAGGTCATTCGCGGGTGTCCGGCGTGTCGGCAAGCATCATCAGGGTCTGCTGCATGGAGGCGATGTGCCTGCCATCTTCCCCGATCACTTCGGCGCGCGCCACCGTGAGGGTGCGGCCGGGCTTCAGCACTTCGCCGCGGGCCATCACGTTGCCGCGCCCCGGCGCCAGGATGTTGATCTTGTATTCCACCGTGACGAGCGAGCAGCCGGCCGGCATGAGCGAGAACGCCGCATAACCGCAGGCCGTATCGGCAATCATGCCGATGATGCCGCCATGCAGGAAGCCCTTTTGCTGGGTGAGCTCATCGCGATACGCCAGCGCGATCTCGACCCGTCCGGGCGCTACCGAGGCGAGCCGGGCGCCGATGAGCGCCATGGCCTTCTGCCGTCCGAAGCTTTCCCGCACGCGTTCCGCGAACGCGGGGTCGGAGACGGGGAAGCGGGCCGGCGCGGTCATGGAGGGCAGCCTGCCACGGTACTTGACGTTTACGTTAACGTCAACTGCGCCTCGGCCGCCTCAACCGCGGCGGAGCTGCTTGCGCACCTTGCGCTCGAAGCTGAGGATCTCCGACAGCTGCGCCTCGATGTCGTGTCGCTGCTGCACGAGGCTCGACTTGTGCGCCTCGAGGACGGCAAGGAAGCGCTCGAGCTGCGGGCGCGCGTCGCGCCCGGGCTCGTACATGTCGATAAGCTCCCGGATCTCCGACAGGGTCAATCCGAGGCGCTTGCCTCGCAGCGTGAGCTTGAGCCGGGTCCGGTCGCGGGGCGTATAGATGCGCCGCTGCCCCTCGCGGCGCGGGGCGAGAAGACCCTGGTCCTCGTAGAAGCGGATCGCGCGCGGCGTGATGTCGAATTCACGGGCCAGCTCGCCAATGGAGAACTCGGAACGCTGAGCGTCGCTCAAACTGCGGTTCACCGGCAGGTCCGCCGCATGAGGGTCCGGCGCATGATAAGTTTTTGATTTTAGCGGAACGCCCTTGCTCGAATACCCTTTCCAAAACCCGCCCGCGCCAGGAACGGCGAGCGAAGTCGCGCCCGGCATTCACTGGATCTCGATGCCGCTGCCCTTCCAGCTGAACCACATCAACCTGTGGCTGCTGGAGGACGGCGATGCCTGGACGATCGTGGACACCGGCATCGGCAATGCCGATACGCGCGCGCTGTGGGAGCCGCTCTTCGACCGGCTGAAGAAGGTGCGCAGGGTCATCCTCACGCATTACCACCCGGATCATGCGGGGAACGCCGCGTGGCTCTGCCAGCGCTTCGGCGCCGAGCTCTGGACGACTCAGGGCGAGTACCTCACGGCGCACGCGGTGCGCTCCTCGAGCGCTGGCTACACGCGCGAGGCGGTCCTTGCGGTATTCCGGCGCAACGGTCTCGACGATGGGCGCCACGCGGCCATGGCGGTCGGAGGGAACCGCTATGCGGAGCTCGTCCCGGACTTTCCGCACTCGTACAGGCGCATCATCGAGGGCGACCGTGTCCGCATTGGCGATCGCGAATGGCTCGCCATCATCGGCCATGGCCATGCACCCGAGCACCTCTCGCTCTATTGCGAAGAGCTGAAGGTCGTCATCGCCGGCGACATGCTGCTTTCCACCATCTCCACCAACGTGAGCGTATGGTCGATCGATCCGGAGGGCGATCCGTTGCGCCTTTTCCTCGATTCCATCGCGCGCTACGAAACGCTGCCGGCGGACGTGCTGGTGCTGCCCTCGCACGGGAAGCCATTTCGCGGCGCGCACGAGCGGGTGGCGCAGCTGCGCGCGCATCACGAAGAGCGCTTCCGGGAGCTGTCCGAAGCGCTAGCGGGCGAGGGAAAAAGCGCAGCCGAGCTTCTTCCCGTTCTCTTTCGCCGCAAGCTCGATGCGCACCAGACCTTTTTTGCCATGGGCGAGGCGATAGCCCACTTGCACTACCTGTATTATGCGGGCCGTGCACGTCGCGCCGCGGGCGCGGACGGCATCATCCGGTATCAAAACTCCTGAGCTCCTCATGGCTGCCCCATTGCAGACGCCTCCCCCCGAAGAGCTCGCGAAGGTCTATCAGCAAGTCGCCGAACGCTCGTCCAAGGTTCTAGCCGAGTTCGCCGCGCACCAGACGCAGAGCCTCTCTTCGGCCGTGCGCGATGAGATGGGCATCGCCAAGGCGTTCATGGATCTCTATGCCCGCATGGCGGCCGACCCGGCCGTCCTGGCCAGCGTGACCGTGAACTGGTGGGTGGACTCCATGCGGCTATGGCAGTCGAGCTGGATGAAGATGCTCGGCGTCGAGGCGCCTTCGGTGGTCGAACCGGCGAAAGGCGATTACCGCTTCAAGGACGAAGACTGGTCGAAAAATTTTCTCTTCGACTATATCAAGCAGTCCTACCTCATCGCTGCCCGCCATATCCAGGAAGCGGTCGCGAGCGTCGAAGGGCTGCCCGCCGACTCCGAAAAGAAGGTCGCGTTCTTTACCCGCCAATACGTCGACGCGCTGGCACCCTCCAATTTCGTGCTCACCAATCCGCAGGTGCTGCGCGAGACCGTGGCGAGCGGCGGTCAGAACCTCGTCAAGGGATTGAACAACCTGCTCGCCGATCTGGAGAAAGGCGGCGGGGAGCTGCGCATCTCGATGACCGACGAGAAGGCGTTCAAGCTCGGGCAGAACGTGGCCACCACCCCAGGCAAGGTTGTCTACCAGAACGACCTCATGCAGCTCCTGCAGTACGAGCCGCGCACCAAGGATGTTTTTCGCACCCCGCTCATCATCATCCCGCCGTGGATCAACAAGTACTACATCCTCGACCTGCGGGAAAAGAACTCCTTCATCCGCTGGGCCTGCGAGCAGGGTCATACCGTCTTCGTCATCTCTTGGGTAAATCCCGACGCGCGCCTCGCGCAAAAGGGATTCGACGACTACATGCTCGAGGGCCCGCTTGCGGCGCTGGACGCGGTGGAGAAGGCGACTGGCGAGCGCAAGGTCAACTTCATCGGCTACTGCCTTGGGGGGACGCTGCTCGGCGCGGCGCTTGCCTACCTGGCTGCTAAAAAAGAGGACCGCGTCGCTTCCGCCACGTTCTTTGTGAGCTTGCTCGACTTCTCCCAGCCGGGCGAGCTCGGCGTGTTCATCGACGAGGCCCAGGTCGCGAACCTCGAGCGCAAGATGAACGAGCGCGGCTACCTCGAGGGCTCGGAGATGGCGAGCACCTTCAACCTGCTGCGCGCGAACGACCTGGTGTGGTCGTTCGTCGTGAACAACTACCTGCTCGGCAAGGATCCATTCCCGTTCGATCTGCTGTACTGGAACGCCGATTCGACGCGCATGCCGGCGCGCATGCACAGCTTCTACCTGCGCAACATGTACATCCACAACCGCCTGGGCGTGCCAGGCGGTATCGAGCTCGCCGGCGTGCCCATCGATCTTGGAAAGGTGAAGCTGCCCGCTTATTTCATCTCCACGATCGAGGACCATATCGCGCCGTGGAAGACCACGTACAAGGGCGCGCAATACCTCCGCGGCCCGGTGCGCTTCGTCCTCGGCGGCTCGGGACACATCGCGGGCATCGTCAATCCACCTGCGGCGAAGAAGTATCACTACTGGACCAACGACCGCCTGGCTGCCACGGCCGACGAGTGGTTCAAAAACGCAGAGCAGCGCCCCGGATCCTGGTGGGACGACTGGCAGGGCTGGATCCGGGCGAGGAACGAAGAAGCCGGGGGTAGCTCGAGCATGGTGCCGGCGCGCAAGCCCGGCGAGGGAAAGCTCAAGCCGCTCGAGGACGCTCCGGGAAGCTACGCGACCTTGCGGATAGGGAAGGCGACCTAGGGCGCGGCATTCCGCGGCTTGCGTGGCGCGCGGGCGGCGAGCGCATCGAAAAGCGGAGCCGGAAGGGTCCGCAGCACCATGGACACGAGTGCCATCTGCCAGGGCACGACCGATAATGCACGGCGGCTTTCGATCGCGCGCGCAATGCGGCGCGCTGCATCGTCCGCCTCCAGCAGGAAGGGCATGCGGAACCCGTTGCCGCGCGTCATCGGGGTATCGATGTATCCGGGGCACACGCAAACGACCGAAACGCCGCTCCCGCGCATTTCGACCCGCAGGCTCTCCAGCCAGCTGATCGCCGCGGCCTTCGAGGCGCAATAGGCGCTGTTGCCCGCCAGGCCGCGAAAGCCCGCGACGCTCGCGATGCCGGCCAGCGTTCCACGCTTTGCCTGGCGCATGGCCGGCGCGAACGCCGCAAGGGTGGCAGCCATGCCGCTTACGTTGACGGCAAGGATCTCCTGCAGCGATGCCAAATCGTCCAGAGACTCAGCCGACGTCCCGGCGCCGATTCCGGCATTCGCGACTACGAGATCGGGCGCGCCGAAGCGTGTGATGAAGTCGTCCGCCGCGGCCTTGAGTCCGGCGACAGCCGTTACGTCCACTGCGTAATGAATCGCCTTCGGGGTGGCCGGTAATGCCGGTGGCCGGCGCGAGATCAGGCCCAGGCTGGTGCAGCGTCCCGCGTAGTGCCTGGCGAGCGCCTCTCCGATACCGGAGGATGCGCCGCTGATGACGACCCGCACTACTTCTTGTGCTCGCCCGCGGCGCGATCCACCAGGTACTCGACGACGCGCATCATTTCACGCGTGCCGCCGGCGAGCCGAGCCGAGGTGAGGTATTTCCCGTCTACCACGAAAGTCGGCACGCCCTTCACTTCGTAGGTCGCGAGCGCCTTTTTAGCGGCGTCGATCTGGGCGTCGATTTCGGCGGAGTGCCAGAGCGCGGAAAACTTCTGCGCATCCACGCCGTTTCCGGCCACCCATTCCACGACGTTCTTCTCCTCGTTCAGCTGCTTGCCGTCGAAGTGATGATTGTCGTAGAGCGGCCAGTGGAGGCGGGCAATCTGGTTCATCGCGCCGAGCGTATAAAACGTGCGCGCGAAGGATTCCGAGCTTTCGGTGAAAACGGCGGGAACACGGATGTGGCTGATGCCGGGACCAGCGCGCATGAGCCATTTGGCGATGTGCGGCTGGGCTTCGTAGCACACCGGGCAGCCGTAGTAGAAGAACTCGATGACCTCGATGCGGTCGCCGCTCGATGTCGGCTGCGGCGTGCCAAGCTCGTGATATTCGCGGCCGGCGAGCGGCGTTTGCGCCAGCGCAAAAGCGCTCGTCATCGCGGCCGCAATGCCCAGCACGACGATTGCCGCTATCCTGCCCAGTCCCGCTTTCATGCACCCCCCGATGGGCTGGAAGTCTACCGTGATAGGTTGATTTTGTGCGCCTCGCCATCTTTACGCTCATTGCCCTCATCATCTCCGCCGCTGCCGCGCAGCCCATAGACGAGGCGCTGGACTACGGCGTGCCGCCAAGCCGCGAGCTGCGGCTGGAAGGCCACGCAAGCGCGACCCCTCTAGACATTCCCGGCGCGAAGGTCATCCAGACGCCCGAGCTCCGTCGGCTGCTTCAGCTGCCGATAGAGGAGCGCCCGCTCGTTTTCGACGTGCTGAGCGATGAGCATGCGACGGTGCCAGGCGCAATCTGGCTGCCGGGCGCCGGCCTGGGAACGGGCTTCGACGACGAAGTGCAGGCGGGGCTTGCCAGCTTTCTTTCATTTCTGAGCGGCGGGCGGCGCGACCGAACGCTCGTATTCCTCTGCACCGGGCCACGCTGCTGGCTCTCGTACAACGCGGCATTACGCACCGTGCGGCTCGGCTACACCGACGTACGCTGGTATCGGGGCGGGATCGAAGCGTGGGGCGCGAGCGGCGGAGCGCTCCGCGAGCCGCGCGTGCAGTGGCAGCGCGCGCCCCGGCGCTAGCGGCTATTTTTGCTTGCGCACCTGGCCGACGAGATAGTCGACCGTTTGCAACATGCCTTCGCGCGAGCCGCCCTGGTCGGCGCTGATCGTGTATTTGCCCTGCACGGCCATGGATGGCGTGCCGTCGATCTTGTAGGCGATGGTCTGCTGGGTCGCCCTCTTCACCCGGCTTTGCACGCCGAACGACTTGAAGGCGTCGTCGAATTTCTTCACGTCTACGCCCTGCTTCTGCAGAAATTCGTCGCGCGCCGGCTTGCTCTCCGTGCGCAGGCGGTCGCGGTGGATCGCGTCGAAGAGCGGGCGATGGACCTTGTCCAGCGCCCCAATGGCCTCGAGCGTGTAGAAGATGGCGGCGTCCAGCGCCCAGCGGTCGTTGAACACCGCCGGCGCGCGCCGGAACTGCACGTCGGGCGGCAGCTTCTTGCTCCAGTTTTCGATGTACGGCTCGAGGTTGTAGCAGTGGATGCAGCCATACCAGAAAAACTCGAGCACCTCGATCTTGTCGCCGCTTTCGACCGGCTGCGGCGGCTTGAGCTCGGTGTACGAAAACTGCGGAGCGGGGCGACGCTTATGGCCGCGAGCGGCGTAAGGCCGATGGCGGCGACCACGGTCCTGCGATGGCGGTTCATGGCTACTGCTTCTCCTTGATCTTCACGAGATTGGCGTCGATCCCGTTCTGCGCCAGGGTCTGGCGCACTCGATTCAGCTCGTCCACCTTCGTGTAAGGCCCCAGGCGCACGCGGTACCAGGTGCCCTTGTCCGGCAGGTTGGTCGGCTCCACGCTCGACTCGAAGCCGAGGATGGCGAGACGCGCCTTCTGGTTGTCCGCATCCGCCGGGTTCTGAAACGAGCCGGCTTGTATGAAATAAACGTCCTTGGGCAAATCCTGTTGACCGCCCTTGGCGGCCTTGGCCTGCTCGCGCAGCTCTTTCTCGGACACCGGCTCTTCGGTGCCGGGAAGGATCTTGTAGAAGTCGAACTTCGGCTTCTCCGGCACGCTCGCCTGCGGCAGCCCGGCGATCGCGGGCGGCTTGCCGCCGGCGGCGAGCTCCTTCTCAGGTGGCTTGGGCTTCGCGGTGATGAACGGAATCGGTGTCTTGTTCAGGTAGAACGCGATGCCGAGCGCGACGGCAAGGCCGAGGACGATGCCGACGAAAACGCCGAGCAGAAACCCGCCCGCAGAGCTTTTGCGTGTTGCCGGGGACCGGGTGCGTGCGTTCACATCTTCTCCGGAGCGCTGACGCCAAGAAGCGACAGGCCGTTTGCGAGCGTCTGGCGCACAGCGGCGCATAACGCGAGCCGCGCAAGCCTGAGCCCCTCGTCGTCGACGAGGATACGCTCGGCATTATAGTAGCTGTGGAACTCGGCAGCGAGCTCCCGCAGATAGAAGGCCACGCTGTGCGGCGCCAGCTCCTTTGCCGCGGTGGCGAGGAGCTCGGGAAATTCCGCGAGCCGTTGCGCGAGGGCGAGCTCGCGCTCGCTCTTCAACGCCGCAAGATCCGCGTTCTTCACCGCGGCCGCGTCGCCGCCCCATTGGGCAAACACGCTGCACACGCGCGCATGCGCGTACTGCACGTAGTACACCGGATTTTCATCGGTCTTCTGCCGGGCGAGATCGACGTCGAACACGAATTCCGAATCCGCTTTGCGCGACACGAGGAAAAACCGCACCGCGTCGCGTCCGACCCAGTCGATGAGGTCGCGCACGGTCACGTACGAGCCCGCGCGCTTGGAAATCTTCACTTCCTCGCCGCCGCGCATGACCTTCACCAGGCTGTGCAGCACGTACTCGGGGTAGCCCTGCGGAATACCGATGTCGAGCGCCTGCAGCCCGGCGCGCACGCGCACGATCGTGCTGTGGTGGTCGGTCCCTTGCACGTTGATGACCTTGCAAAATCCGCGCTGCCACTTGGTGACGTGGTAAGCCACATCCGGCACGAAGTAGGTATAGCCGCCATCGGACTTGCGTACCACGCGATCCTTGTCGTCGCCGTACTCGGTGGTGCGCAGCCAGAGCGCCCCCTCCTTCTCGTACGTCTTGCCCTTGGCCGCCAGTTTGGCCACGACCTCGTCGACCTTGCCCTCGCTGTAAAGGCTCGATTCCAGGTAATAGACGTCGAACTTCACGCCGAACGCCTGCAGGTCGGCATCCTGCTCCTTGCGCAAATACGCGACCGCAAATTTGCGCACCTCGTTCAGATCGTCGGCGGAAATCTTCGCCGCCTGCAGATCGCGCGCGATGTCCGCGATGTAATCGCCGTTGTAGGCCTCGACTGGCCAGGCCGGGTCGCCAGGTGCGACGCCGCGCGCACGCGCCTGCACCGAGAGCGCGAGCTTGTCGATCTGCGCTCCGGCGTCGTTGTAGTAGTACTCGCGAGTGACGGCATGCCCCTGCGCCTCGAGAAGCGACGCGATGGCGTCGCCGAGCGCGCCCTGCCGGCCATGGCCTACGTGCAGAGGCCCGGTGGGGTTCGCCGAGACAAACTCGACTTGCACCTTGTCCGCGTTCGCCGCGCGCGCACGGCCGTAATGCGCTCCGGCTTCGAGAATGGTGCGCACCACCGTCGCCTTCGCCGATTGCTTCAGGCGGATGTTGATGAATCCGGGGCCGGCGATGTCGAGCGGCTCGCAGGCGCCGCTTCGAGCGAGCGCGTCGGCGCTCGCGGCCACCAGCTCTTCGGCAATGTCCCTCGGCTTTCGCTTGAGAGCGCTTGCGAGCTGGAGCGCGATGCTGGTTGCGAAGTCGCCGTGCTCCGGGTTTCGCGGCCGCTCCAGCCGCAAATTCACCGTCGCGCCCGGGGCAATCTTCTGCGCCGCCCCGTTCAGGATCGATTCGACGGTTTCTTTGGCGTCGGGCATCTAAAAGGCGGCGAATTATACGCCGCGGTCAGTCGAACTCGATCGGATCGACGTCGAGATGCCAGCGCACATCGCGTGGAGCGGCTTCGAAGAGCTGCTCGCTCCATGCCGCGAGAAACTGCTGGAGAAGAGCGCGCGAGCCGCACTGGACGAGGAGCTGCGCGCGTTCGAGCCCGGCGCGGCGCGTGATGACGTGCGGCACCGGGTCGTAGACGCGCACGCCTTCCAGCTTGGGCGCCAACGCGGCTGCGTTTTCGAGGAAGCGCAGCGCTTCGGCGAGCACCTTGGCTTCCGCACGCAGCGCTACCTCGAACACGAAGGGCGGAAACCCGGCGCTTTCCCGCTCGGCGAGCTGGGCATTCGCGAATCCGGCGTAGTCGTGCCGGGCGAGCGCGGCGAACAGCGGGTGGTCCGGATAACGCGTTTGCACCAGCACCTCGCCCGCCTGCTCGTGACGCCCGGCTCGCCCGGCCACCTGCGCCAGCACGGCGAAGAGCCGCTCGGCGGCCCGGTAATCCGTCGAAAGTAGCGCGGAGTCAGCATTGAGCACCACGACCAGCGTCAGCGCCGGAAAATCATGTCCCTTGGCGAGGAGCTGCGTGCCCACGAGGATGTCGGCCTCGCCGCGTCGGACGCCTTCCAGCGAGCGCGCGAGGTCGGCGCGGCGGCGCGCGCTGTCGCGATCGACGCGGATGATGCGAGCGCCGGCGAAGCGCGCGCCGAGCGTTTCCTCGATGCGCTGCGTCCCGCGACCGAAAGGTTTCAAATCGACATTGCCGCAGGTTGGGCACGCGCGCGGGATGGCTTCCTCGGCGCCGCAGTGATGGCAGCGCAGCCGCCGGTCCTTCGCATGCACGACGAGCGACCCGGTGCAGCGCTCGCAGCCCGCCTTCCAGCCGCAGGCTTCGCACGCGAGGACAGGCGCGTAGCCGCGCCTATTGATGAACACGAGGCACTGCTCACGCCGCTCCAGCGTCGCGGAAAGCGCGGCGTGCACGCTCGGCGCAATTCCGTCCTCCAGCGTCTCGCGCTTGAGATCCACGATGCGGACCTTGGGAAGCTGTGCACCGGGCACGGCCCGTTCGGGGAGCGACAGGTAGCGATAGCGCCCGGTCAGATGGTTGTGCCAGGTTTCAAGCGACGGAGTCGCCGTTCCGAGGACGATCGGGCATGCGGCAAGCTTCGCGCGGTACACGGCGGCGTCCCGTGCGGAATAGCGCAAGCCTTCCTGCTGCTTGAACGATGTGTCGTGCTCTTCGTCCACGACGATGAGGCCCAAGCGGGGCATCGGCGCGAGAATGGCGAGACGGGTGCCGAGAACAATTCCCGCGACGCCGTGGGCGGCCTGCAGCCAGGCCGTCGTGCGCGGCACGTCTTCCAGGCCGCTATGCAGCAAGGCGATGGCCGTATCCGGGAATGCGCGCCGGAAGACGCCCTCGAGCTGCGGCGTCAAGCTGATCTCGGGCACCATGATGAGCGCCTGTTCCTTGCGCCTCAGCGCGTGCGCTACGGCGTGGAGGTAGACCTCGGTTTTTCCAGATCCGGTGACACCGTGAAGGAGGAAAGGAACAAATCGCCCCGCTGCCCCATCTATCGCGTCCAGCGCGCTTTGCTGCGCGGGTGTGAGCGCATGCCCCGCTACGAATGCATCACCGCTCGTGAGCGCGAGAGCGCCGAGCGCTTTCTTGGGAAGCGGCTTTACCGAGCGCAGCCTGGGCGGCAGCGCGGTGATGAGCGTCTCGCCGAAGGGGCGCTGGTAATAGCCCGCGAGGAATTGGACGAATTCGAGCCACGCGGGCGCGAGCCGCGGTGCGTCGTCACGCAGCCCCTGCAGCGGTTTGAGCTTGTCGGGCGCGACGTCCGTCTCGACATCGGTCTGAACCACTACTCCGATTCGTTGCCGAGCGCCGAACTGCGCAACGACGCGGTCGCCGATATCGACTTGGAGACCTTCGGGAACCGCGTAATCAAAGAGCCGCGGGAGCGGTACGTCCATGGCCACCCGCACGCAGGAAAACTGCCGCTCCCCCAATGACTTAGTGCCTGTGGATAAAGATGTGGGTAAAGCGTTCACACGGGCGTCACAGGGCCCAGCGGGTGCGAGGGGCTGCCTGCGGTCGCTCGCAGGATGCAAATTTTGTCCCTTTTAATCAATGGGTTGGTGGCGCTTCTCGGGGCTACGCCCCGGGAGCCGATAAAAGTCGTGCTCGCACAGAGGTTTGTGCATAAGTCAAGCGTTTCTACCCCAGCGCAGGCGCATGGCCCTACTGTAAGTGCGCACTTCGTCTACGAGCGCTGCTACGGAGTCGACCGGTGTCTTCGGAAGAATGCCGTGGCCCAGGTTGAAGACGTGGCCCGGCGCCGCACCAAACTGCTCGAGCACGGCGCGTACAGCCTCGCGCACCTTGTCAAGCGAACAAAAGAGCACCGCCGGATCCAGATTGCCCTGCAGCGCAACCTGATTTCGCGCCACCGTGCGCGCCTGCCGCGGATCGGTCTGCCAATCGAGCCCCACTGCGGAGCACTTGGCAGCAACAATTGAAGGAAGCCACGCGCTCCCGCCTTTCGTGAAAACGATGGAAGGCACATCGCCGCGAAGCTTTTCCAGCACCTTGCGCATGTATGCCAACGAGAAGGGATCGTAGTCCGCGAAGCTCAGCGTTCCACCCCACGTGTCGAAGATCATGACCGCTTGCGCGCCGGCTTCGATTTGCGCGTTGAGGTAATCGGCCACCGCTTTCGCGTTCACTTCGAGGATGTGGTGGAGCAGGTCCGGGCGCGAGTAGCGCATCTGCTTGACCGTGCGCCAGTCGGCGCTGCCGCTCCCTTCGATCATGTAGCAGGCGAGCGTGAAGGGGCTTCCGGAAAAGCCGATGAGCGGTACCCGGCCGTTCAGTGCCGAGCGGATGTGCCGAACCGCATCCAGCACGTAGCGCAGATCCTGCGCGGGATCCGGGCTCGCGAGCCGCCGGATCGCGGCTTCGTCCCGCAGCGGATGCGCGAACCGCGGGCCTTCGCCTTCTGCGAAGGAAAGGCCGAGGCCCATCGCATCCGGAATGGTGAGGATGTCCGAGAAGAGAATTGCGGCATCCAGGGGAAAGCGCTCGAGCGGCTGCAGCGTCACTTCGGTCGCGAGCTCAGGCGTCTTCGCCAGCGCAAGGAAGCTTCCCGCGCGTGCACGCGTGGCGTTGTACTCGGGAAGATAGCGGCCTGCCTGGCGCATGAGCCAGACCGGCGTGTAGTCGGTCGGCTCGCCGCGCAACGCGCGCAGGAACGTGTCGTTCAAAGAAGTTTGCCGGTGATGTAGCGCCATTCGGCAGCGCTCACCGGAGTGATGGAAAGCCGGTTCCCGGGCCGCAGGATGACCATGCCGGAAAGCGGCTTCTGCGAGCGCAGCTCAGCGAGCGGCACGAGGCGGGTCTTCTTCACCGCGCGCACGTCGACGTGGATCCAGCGCGGCGCTTCCTTTTTCGATTTGGCGTCGTAGTACTCGCTCTTGCGGTCGAACTGGCTCGGGTCCGGGTAGGGCGCGGAGGCCACTTCCGCGAGGCCGGCGATCCCGGGTTCCGCGCAGCTCGAGTGATAGAAGAGCACGCCGTCTCCGACCGACATCTCATCGCGCATGAAATTGCGCGCCTGGTAATTGCGCACGCCGGTCCATGCCGTCTTGTGGCCGGGCGCGGCGAGCACGTCGTCGATCGAGCACTCGTCCGGTTCGCTCTTCATGAGCCAATACTTCATAAGGGGGTCAGATCCACATTTCGCGAGAACGACGAAGGCGATTCTAGACGGGGGCAGAAATGTTGATCTGACCCCCTTTTGGAGAAGGGCGTCCCCCGCTGATGGCGGTGGGCTCGGCTCCCGAACCCTGAGCTAAGCAGGGTGGTCGCTTTCCGGTCACATCAGGTTCGTCCGGCACGCGAAGCGTGGGACGATCGCAACAGTGACGCTAAGTCCGCAACCTTAGGAAGCTATCGGTTCGGAAAAATTGAGCCCGGTCGCACACGGCAGGGGACAGCAACTTTTTAAAACAACTTTTCCTGCTTTGCAATCGCCGCATCGATCTGCGACTCGATTGCGGAGATGCGCCGCTTGGCCTGTCCCAAATCGAAGCCCGAGCCAACTTTCGTGCTAAGCAATTCATGCGCCACGTTGAGCGCAGCCATCACGGCGATGCGCTCCGCGCCCATGACTTTGCCTGCCTTGCGAATCTCGTTCATCTTGGCGTCGAGATAAGCGACGGCCTGCATGAGCGCCTCGCGCTCGCCCTCGCCGCATGCGACGCGGTAGGTGCGGCCGAGCAGATTGATCTCGACCGTTTTCGGCGCGTCCGCCATGTCCATCAGCCGGGAATGCGCGCGAGCAGGCCTTCGAGCCTCGCCTTGGCGCCGTCGATCTTCTCGTTGAGCCGCTTCGCGTCCGTGCGTGCCGCGGCCAATTGCTGGCGCAGCTCCTGGTTTTCGGCGCGCAGCCGGTCGCAAAGCGACACGAATTGCGCCACCTTCGTTTCCAGGGAATTGAACTCAGCTTCCACGCGCCGGCGCCCTCTCCACGCGAGCACTATGTTGCAAAACTGATGCAGCGTCAAGCAGTAAGGACGCATTGTGCATGTGTTTCATGATCTTACGTCACACGCGGTATGATTTGCCCGCGCTTCCGGGTGTTCGGGAAGCAGGTGAAAAGCCTGCACTGCCCCCGCAACGGTAAGCGGGAGAGTCGCTCCACTACGTCACTGCGCTGCACCGTTGTACGGGCGCGGGAAGACGGAGCGATATGCCCCGCGAGTCCGGAGACCGGCCGGGAAGCTTCCTTAACCGCTAGAGGCGTCGGGGATGACGCCAGGGAGGTTCCGATGCGCCATCTCGTGCGCCGACTGCTGTGCGTAGCTGCCTGCTCCACCGTCCTTTTTTCCACCTGCTTTGCCCAGGACTCCGATGGCGTGGTCGTGAATGCCACGCGCTTTCCGGAGGACGTCCGCCGCCTGCCGGCCAGCACCACCGTCATTACCGCAGAGGACATCGCGCGTAGCGCTGCGCGGACGCTACCCGAGCTCCTCTCGCAGCAGGTGGGAATCACGATGAAGGATTTCTACGGCAACAACGCCGCGATCACTTCAATCGACCTGCGCGGCTACGGCGTCACTGGGCCGCAAAACACGCTAGTCCTGCTCGACGGCCGGCGCATCAGCGACTTCGATCTCTCGAGTGTGCAATGGTCCGCGGTTCCGCTCGCCGGCATCGAGCGCATTGAAATCCTGCGCGGCACGGGGTCCGTTCTCTACGGCGATGCCGCGTCTGCCGGCGTGGTGAACATCGTTTCCCGTTCGCCGCTCCTCGCCGGGCGCTCGCTGGAAGCCTACGGCCGCGCCGCATCGTATGGAACGTACGAAGGACAGCTCTATGGCAGCGCGGCCTCCGAAAAGCTGGGCGTGAACGGCTCCGTTTACGGCTTCACGTCGGATGGCTACCGCGTGAACAACCGCAACGAGCAACAGAACAACACGCTGAATCTGCGCTGGGCGCTGGGCGAGGGTGCGCTCGACATGCGCTTCGGCAACGACCGCCAGTACGTTCGCCTTCCGGGTGCGCGCTTCATACGGCCCTCGACCGGGCTGGATGAGTACGCGGCCGATCCGCGCGGCACGACCACGCCGCTCGACTATGCGCGGCGCGAGGGCGTGCGCGCGGGCGTATCGCTCACGCAGCGGTTCGGCGACATCGAGTTCTCCGCCGGACTGGACCATCGCGAGAAGCTCACTCGCTCGTACTTCGACCAGTCCGGCTCGCCGGCTTATCGCGCCGACCAGCTGACCTACGACGCCTTCACGCCGCGTGCCCGTATTCCATTCACGGTCGCCGGCATGGCCAATAAGCTGGTGGTGGGCGCTGACTGGTACGACTGGCGCTATTTTTCCCGCCGCACCGACCGCCCCGAAAATCTCCAGCAACCCACCAACCGCGTGACGGTCCGGCAGGCGACGGAGGGCTTTTACGCGGAAGACACGATCAATCTCACCCGAACCACCATAGCGACGGTCGGCTGGCGGAATGAGCGAGCGCGCTATTCCGGGGCCGACCAGGTCGATCTGGCGTCGCCCGGTTGCTCCTTCTGCGGGGCAGCACCCGCCGCGAGCGCCTCGCAACGGCAGGACGCGTGGGAGATCGGCTTGCGCCAGGCGCTCGGCTCGCAATGGTCTGTCTACGGCCGGCAGGGGAAAAGCTTCCGCTTCGTGAACGCGGAAGAAATCTATGAGAACGACGCGTTTTTCGCGCCGCAGTTCCAGATTCTCCGCCCGCAGCACGCGCGCACGACCGAAGCGGGCACGGAATGGCGAGCCGGTGCCAACCGCGCACGCGTAGCGGTATTCCGCTCCGATGTGTCGGACGAGATTCATCTGGACCCATTCACCACCGGGGTGGGGAATACGAATCTGCCGCCGTCGCGCCGCCAGGGCTTCGAGCTCGACGGCCAATGGCAAGCGAGCGGCACGCTGAGGCTCTCCGCTGGCTACGCCTACACGGAAGCGAAATTTCTCCAGGGCGTGCTGCCCGGCTCTGCAACCGCCATCGGCACCAATCTAAATATCGAGGGCAGGACCGTCCCGCTTGTGCCGCGCCATAAGCTGAACGTCGCCGCAGCGTGGGACGTCGCGCCGCGTACGACATTTTCGGCCGCGCTCACTGCGCTCAGCAACCAGGTGCTCGACAACGATGAGCCCAATACGCTTGGCCGGCGCATCCCGTCATTCGCGGTCCTCGATCTCAAGCTTGCGCAGAACGAAAGATGGGGCCGGGTCGCGTTCATGGTGAACAACGCACTGAACGAGCACTACTACACCTACGCGGTGCGAAGCGCTTTCACCGCCGACCGCATCGGCGTCTATCCGCTGCCGGGACGTACGCTGGGCGTCTCGGTCGAGCTCAAAATGTAAGCGCTTCAAGGGCCTAGTACACTTTCGGGATGGTGAGGGATGCCGTCCCGATCGGGGACTGCGCGCGAGCGCTCGTAATCAAGCTGCGTCATCACGGCGATGTCCTGCTGGCATCGCCCGTGATCGGCGTCCTGAAGGCGCACGCGCCGCGGCTCGAAGTGGATGCACTGGTCTACGACGAGACCGCGGACATGCTCGCCGGCCATCCCGGCTTGGCGCAGCTTCACGTCGTAGGGAAAAAATGGAAAGCCGCGGGAAGCTTCACCCGTATTGCGGCCGAAGCAAGGTTGTTAAGTGCCTTGAAGGCGCGCCATTACGATCTGCTCGTCCATCTCTCCGAGCAGCCGCGCGGCGGCTGGCTTGCTCGCACGCTCGGCCCCCGCTACAGCGTCGCGCCCGCGATGCGCGATCGCGGCAGTTTCTGGCGCAAGAGTTTTACCCACCTGTATCCGATTGCACCGAGGCGGCATCAGGTTGAGGTGAACCTCGACGCGCTGAGGCGCATCGGCGTTTACCCCGAAGCGGCGGAGCGTCGGGTGGTGTTCGTGCCGGGCCCGGAAGCGGAAAAGCGCATCGACACGCTGGTTCCCAAAACCTTCGTCCATTTGCATCCCGCCTCGCGCTGGCGGTTCAAGTGCTGGCCCGTTGAACGCAACGCCGAGCTCATCGATCGGCTCGCCGCGGAAGGCGAGAACGTCGTCATCACGGCGGCGCCCCAAGCCGAAGAGCGCGAGTTCGTCGACGAAATCTTGCGGCGGACGAGGTCGAAGCCGCTCAACCTCGCCGGCAAGCTTTCCCTCAAGGAGCTGGGCGCGCTCACCGCCAGGGCTCGGGTCTTCGTTGGCGTCGATTCCATGCCGATGCACCTCGCGAGCGCCATGGGCGTTCCTTCTGTCGTGCTATTCGGGCCGAGCGGAGAAGCAGAGTGGGGGCCTTGGAACGTCGAGCATCGCGTCATCACCACCCGGCACTCCTGCCGGCCGTGCGGGTTTGACGGCTGCGGCGGCAGCAAGGTGAGCGAATGCCTTACCACCATACCGGCGGCGCCGGTCTTCGAAGCGGTCAGGGAGCTGCTCCAAGTTGAAGCTGGCCATCGTTCGCCAGCGCTATAACCCATTCGGCGGCGCCGAGCGCTTCGTCGAGCGCGCGCTCCCCGCGCTAGAGCGCGCTGGGGTGCAGCCGGTCCTCATCGCACGCAGCGCCAAGGGCTGGGGCGCGGGGCGCTTCCTGAAGGTGGATCCGTTCTTCATCGGCAATCTTTGGCGCGACTTGTCGTTTTGCCATGCGGCGCGAAGCGCATGGCGGAAGGAAGGCTTTTCGTTCGTCCAATCGCACGAACGGATTCCGGGCTGCGACGTCTACCGCGCCGGGGACGGCGTGCATCGACGCTGGCTGGAATTGCGCCGCGCTTCGGCGGGCGCGATGGAGCGGCTCGCCATCGCCCTCAATCCCTACCACCGCTACGTCTGCGCGGCTGAAAAGGAAATGTTCGAGGATCCGCGCCTGCGCGCCGTCATCTGCAATTCGCGCATGGTGGAGCAGGACATCCTGCGGACTTTCCGCATCGACGGCCGCAAGCTTCGCGTCATCTACAACGGCGTCGACCTGGAGTATTTCCATCCCGTTCACCGCGAATCGTTGCGCCCGCAGGCGCGGCAGCGCCTGGGCTGCGGCGAGAAGGATTTCGTGCTCGCATTCGTGGGCTCGGGATTCGCCCGGAAAGGGCTGCAAGCGGCCATCGGAGCCCTCGCGCTCCTCGGGGCAAACTACCGTTTGCTCGTTGCCGGGCGTGATCGCGACGCGGAGCGCTTCTCCGCGCTCGCGGCCAAGAAGGGCGTCCTCGACCGTGTGATGTTCCTCGGCGGCGTCGACGACGTGCGGCCGGTCTACGCCGCCGCGGATTGCTTTATCCTTCCGACCCGGTACGACCCCTTCCCCAACACGGCCCTGGAGGCCATGGCGATGGGCCTCCCTGTGGTCGTCACGCCGCGCTGCGGGGCGGCCGAGATCGTGGACGACGCGGTGAACGGCTGGGTGTGCGACCCCGACGATGCCGCCGGGCTGGCAAGCAAGGTGCAAGCAGCTGCGTCCGAAGGCGCGGCGGCAGGCCGGGCAGCGCGAAACACCGCCGAGGCATTCGGCATCGATACCATGGCAAAACAGCTCGCAGATTTCTACGGATCCTTATGACCGAGCATCCCTCGAGCGGAACCCTGTATGCGCGCCTCCTGGGCTACGTGCGCCCGCATGCGCGCGTGTTCGGGCTTGCCGTGCTCGGGATGATTGCCGCGGCCGCCACCGAGCCGCTTTTCCCGGCGCTCATCAAGCCGCTTCTCGACGGCGGCTTTACCCCCGGGCGCACCGGCTGGCCGCCGGCCTACTACGCGGGCGCGATCATCGGCATCTTCGTCCTGCGCGGCCTGCTGACGTTTACTTCTTCGTATTCGATGGCATGGGTGGCGAACCGTGTGGTGCTCGATCTGCGCGCGGCGATGTTCGCGCGGCTCGTGCGCCTGCCCACGCGCTTCTTCGACGACAACAGCTCCGGCGTCCTGCTTTCCAAGGTGGCCTACGATGTTTCAGGCGTTACCTCGGCGGCGACGACCACGCTCACCGTGGCGATCAAGGACTCGATCGCCGTGGTTGGTCTTCTCGTGTGGCTGCTTTATCTCAATTGGAAGCTCACGCTCATCGCCGTGGCTGTTGCCCCGCTCATCGTCTGGTCGGTGCGCCTCATCTCGCGCCGCCTGCGCAGCATGGCGCGGCAGGCGCAGCATGCAATGGGAGACGTCGCGCACGTCCTCGAGGAAACGATCGAGTGCCATCGGGTCGTCAAGGTGTTCGGCGGCCAGGACTACGAAAGCAAGCGCTTCGAGCGCGCTAATCAGCGGTTGCGCGGGTTCAACATGCGCCAGACCGTGCCGGCCGCGCTCACCACCCCGGTCACGCACATCCTCGCCGCCGCTGCGCTTTCGATCATCGTGTACATGGCGATCCAGGAATCGATCGCCAACCGAACGACCGTCGGCGAATTCGCTTCCTTCATCACCGCGATGCTGATGCTGCTTGCGCCGCTCAAGCACCTCACCGAGATCAATGCGCCGCTGCAGCGGGGGCTCGCGGCCGCCGAGAGCGTGTTCGGCATGATCGATACGCCGATCGAGGACGACCGCGGCACCCGGGTCCTCAGCCGGGCGCGCGGCGAAGTGGTGTACGAAAACGTGAGCTTCGTCTATCCGACGCGGACCGAGCCTGCGCTTTCCGATATCCGGCTGCATGTGCGCCCCGGCGAAACCGTGGCGCTCGTCGGCGGCTCGGGCGGCGGCAAGACCACGCTCGTCAACCTGCTGCCGCGCTTTTATTCGCCGAGCTCGGGGCGCGTGCTGCTCGACGGCCACGACATCCAGGACCTGACGCTCGAGAGCCTGCGCGCCAACATCGGGCTGGTGAGCCAGGACATCGTCCTCTTCAACGACTCGATCTACGCCAACATCGCCTATGGCCGCATGAACGGCGCGAGCGAGCAGGAGGTCATCGCCGCCGCCGAGGCTGCGCACGCCCTCGACTTCATCCGCCAGACGCCGGAAGGCTTGAATACGCTCATCGGCGAGAACGGCATGCGGCTTTCCGGCGGCCAGCGCCAGCGCCTCGCCATCGCGAGGGCGCTGCTCAAGAACGCGCCGGTCCTCATCCTCGACGAGGCGACGTCGGCGCTCGATTCCGACTCGGAGCGGCAGGTGCAGGTGGCGCTCGAAGCGCTGATGCGCGGGCGGACCACCATCGTCATCGCGCACCGCCTCTCGACCATCGAGCGAGCCGACCGCATCGTGGTCCTCGAGCGCGGCCGCATCGTGGAGGAGGGCCGCCACGCGGAGCTCGTCGCGCTGGACGGCGTCTATGCCCGGCTGCACCGCATGCAGTTCGCCGCCCAGCGCGCGGCGGCATGAGCCTTCGCATCCTCCATACCGAATCGTCGCTCGGCTGGGGAGGACAAGAGATCCGGATCCTTTCGGAGTCCCGCGGCCTCATCGAGCGCGGCCACTACATCGTCCTGCTCACCCCGCCGGAGGCGCGCATCCATGCCGAGGCGAAGAAATGGGGTGTGCCTGCCGTAGCGCTGCCGATCGCGAAAAAGCGTCTTGCTGGATTGAGCGCACTGCAGAGCTGGTTCAAGGCGCACCCGGCCGACGTGGTGAGCTGCCACAGCTCGACGGATTCGTGGCTCGCGGCGCTCGCATTGCTGCGGCTCGGCCGGCCGATGCCTTTGGTCCGCACTCGGCACATCTCCGCCCCGGTGCCGCAGAACATGCTTTCGCGCTGGCTCTATACGCGCGCGACCGCTCGCATCGTCACGGCGGGCGAATCGCTGAGAAAAGAGTTGATCGAGCGCAATGGCTTCCCGGCAGAGCGAATCGAGTCGGTGCCGACGGGCATCGATGGCGAGCGCTTTCGCCCTGGAGAACGCGATGCCGCGCGCAAGCAGACCGGCTTGCCGCTGGAGCAAACGCTGGTCGGCATCGTGGCGACGCTGCGGAGCTGGAAAGGGCATCGCTTCCTCGTCGAAGCCGTCGCTGGATTGCCGCAGGACATTGGTCTCGTCATCGTCGGCGACGGGCCGCAGCGTGCCGCGCTGGAGCTGCTCGTAGACCAGCAGAATATCCGGGGGCGCACCTGGTTCGCCGGCAACCAAGCCGACGTCGTGCCATGGCTGCAATCACTCGACGTCTTCGCCTTGCCGTCCTACGCCAACGAGGGCGTGCCGCAGGCGTTGCTCCAGGCGATGCTCGTCGGGCTTCCGTGCGTCACCACCGACGCGGGAAGCATCGGCGAGATCGCCAAACCCGAGGACACGGCCTTGGTGGTCGCGAAAGAGGACGTGCCCGCGCTGCGCTCGGCACTGCAGCGACTGATCGACGATCGTTCGCTCGCCCGCCGCCTCGGGGATGCCGCGCGCAAGCACTGCCTGAAGGAATATTCGTACGAGACCATGCTCGATCGCATGGAGCGCATCTACCGGGATTGCCGCCGCTAGCAATGGCGCAATCGAGCCGCTTTGGCGCACGTTCCCGCGTGGTGGTCCGTGCGCTTGGCCTGCGCCTGGTGCGCGGCCCGCGCGTGCGTCCAAGGGAAGTGCGTCGAGTCCTGGTTGCCCATCACCTTCTCGCCGGCGACACCCTGATGCTGACGCCGCTTCTTGCGAAGCTGCGCGAGCGCTACCCAGACGCCCGCATCGCCATGACCGTGCGGCGGGCCATGGCGGCAATCTACGCGCACCGCCCCTATGGCATCGAAGCTTTGCCATTCGACCCGCGGGACGTCGCGACGGCCTCAGCGCTGCTCGCCGAGCCCGGATACGATCTCGCCTTCGTGCCCGGAGACAATCGCTATAGCTGGCTTGCCGCCGCATTGGATGCGAGCTGGGTCATCGCCTTCGCTGGCGATCGGCCGCGCAGCAAAAGCTGGATGGTGGACGAGCTCGTGGACTATCCACGACAACCAATGGCATGGAGTGACATGAATCCGCTCCTCGTCGACAGCACGCCGCCGGCCCCATATAGGTCAGCGGACTTTCCGCTGCCGCCGGCGAAAGCCTTCGATCGGCCGCGTGGCCGCTATGCGGTTCTGCACGTCGAGGCGAGCACGCCGCTCAAGCACTGGGAAGAAAAGAAGTGGCTGGCGCTCGCCCTTGCGCTCGAGCAAAAGGGCGTACAGCCGGTGTGGAGCGCCGGCCCAACGGGCGTCGCGTACCTGAAGACGATCGACCCGGACGGGCGGTTTCCGATGCTTGGCCATCGGCTCGACCTCGCGCAGCTGTGGCATCTCGTCGCCGGGGCCGCGCTCCTGGTCTGCCCGGACACGAGCGTCGCGCACATCGGCAAGCACACCTTCACGCCCACGGTGACGCTGTTCGGTCCGAGCTCGGCGGAGCTTTTCGGACGCGGAAGCTTCTGGCGCGACGCGCCGTTCCGCGAAGTGACGCTGGCTGACTTCCCGTGTCGCGATCAGCGCACCCTGTTCAAGCGCCGCATCGAATGGGTCCGCCGCTGCCAACGCTCGCCGCAGCAATGCGCCGAGCCGCGCTGCATGCACGGCATTTCCGTCGACGCGGTGCTCGCCGCCGCCGCGGAGCTCGGGATTTGAAGACCTTGCACAGGATCGAGCTCGGGCTGCTGCTCGTGCTCTGCTTTTTCCTGCCGATCTACGAGGCGCCGAAAAATCTCGCCTGGCTCGCCTATGTGTTCATCTGGCTCGCGGTCCGCATCCCAACGAAGCGGCTGGGCGGTCGCTGGGACTTGTGGGATAGCCTGATCGCGCTCTGGATCGCATCCGGCTTCGTCGTCGCCGCATTCGCCGGACTGCACGGGAACGAATGGCGGGGGGGCGCCGACATCCTTCGCTACGGCAGCCTCCTGTGGCTGGTGAAGCGCAGCGGGTACTCCGACAAGGAGATCCGCTGGATCCTCGGGACGCTGGTCGCATCGCTCGTCGTCGGCCTGGCGCACGGGTACTGGCGCCTTTTGAGCGGGGTGGGCAAGAGCGGCTACCTGCAGCTCCACTCGGTGGGCCACGTGAACCATACCGCCATCTACATCGCCATCATGCTCGGGCTTTGCGCTTCGTGGCTCTTCGCGGGCTGGCGCAGCTGGAGGCCGGGCCGGCGCGCCGTCGCACTGGCGGTGACCGTGCTTACGCTTGTCTCGCTGGTGGTGACCGCGAGCCGCGGCGCTATCGGTGTCGGTCTCGTCATGCTGGTCGTGCTAGGCGTCGCTTGGTGGCGGAGGTGGCGCGTGCCGCTGATTGCCTCAGCCGTCGGCGTGGCGCTGCTAGCCGTGGCGGCAGTCGCATTGCAGTTCGATGTCGTGCGCAAGCAGGAGCAAAACGCCGCCGCGGACAACATCCTGTCGTTCCGTGATGGGATCTGGCGCATGGCGCTCGCCAGCTGGGAAAAATTCCCGGCGTTCGGCGTCGGCATGGACAACTACAGCCTCATCACCAAGGAGAAGGTCAAGGCTTGGCGCGAAGAGGCGGGGAAGCCGTACGACGAGACGCGCTATGTGCAATTCCCCCACGCGCACAACATTTACCTGAACACGCTCGCCGAGCGCGGCCTCTTCGGCCTGGCGGTGCTGCTGCTCGTGCTCGGTGCGTGGTTCGTCGCGCTGGTACGGGGGAGGCCGCGCCCGGAGGCCTCTAATCTGGACTGGACGCTCTGGGGTTCGGTCGCCGGCGCATGGATCGTCACCACGTGCGCCGGGACGGTGAACACGACGCTGCACCACGAGCACGCGATCCTCGCCGTGCTGCTTCTCGGACTATGGCTGTCGCGGAACGCGCCGACCCGCGCTTCCTGATCGTCCGCCGCGACAACATCGGCGATCTCGTCTGCACGACGCCGCTGCTCGACGGGCTGCGCGCGCGCTATCCGCGAGCATGGATCGGCGCGCTGGTGAACACGTACAACGCAGAAGTGCTCGCACGCAATCCCGCAATCGATGAGGTGTTCGCGTACGAGAAGCTGAAGCACCGGACCGGTTCCCTCTTCGCCAACCTGGCCGGCCGGTGGAGGCTGCAGCGCCGCCTGCGCGCCGCTCGCTTGGATGCGGTGCTCGTTCCCAGTCCATCGCCTCGCGCTTTGCGCGTTGCTGCCGCGTTGAAGTCGCGCGAGGTCATATCGGGGCACGAAACCGCGCACACGCATGAGGTCGAGCGCACGTTTGCGCTCGCCGCGAGCCTCGGCGTACAAGGAGGACCGGGACCGATGCGCGTCTATCCGAACGCCGACAAGGTCGCTGATGTGCGAAAGCTGTTGGTCGGGCGCGAAGCGCCAGTCGCGGTGCACATCAGCGCGAGGCGGCCGGCGCAGCGCTGGCCGCTCGAGCGCTACGCTCAGCTTATTGCCGAGTTCGCGAAAAGCTCGCCCGTGATGCTGCTCTGGGCACCCGGCTCATCCGACGATGCGCGTCACCCGGGCGACGACGATGCGGCGAGGAACATCTCTCTCCCGCCGAATGCGATCGCCGTGCCGACGCCGGACCTCGCCACGCTCATCGCCGCCTTGTCGCTCTCTAAATCCGTGGTGTGCCCCGACGGCGGCGCGATGCATCTCGCCGCCGCGCTGGGGAAGTCGGTGCTGGCCCTCTTTGGCGATTCACCCGTGGAGCGGTGGAGGCCTTGGGGAGTGCCCTACCAGGTCGTCCAGCCGGCTTCGCGCAACCTAGCCGACTTGCCGCTAGGCCACGTCCTCGAGGGCTATGCGGCGCTCGCGGAGGAAGGTCGCGACTAGGATCGCGCCGAGCAGGATAAGGAACGCGTAGGTCATCGCCCACTCCGGGACACCGAGCCGCCAGGCGCCGACGCCGATCGCTCCGCAGAGCGCCGATGCGCCGACCATGACTAGGCAGGCCTGATGGGCGGGAATGCCGCGGTCGAGCAGGAGGTGATGGAGATGCTCGCGGTCGGCATTGAACATGTCGGCGCGCCGCCGCGTCCGGACGAACATCACCCGCGCCATGTCGAGGAGCGGCACGGCGAGGATCCAGACGCATGCCATGGGAGGGAGGGTCCGCCCAGCACCCTGCGAGACGTCGATCGAGAACCAGCAGAGCGCGAGGCCGAGCATCATGCTTCCAGCATCCCCCATGAAGACGCGAGCCTGGTCGCGCAGCGGCGGTAGCCGCACGTTCCACACCAGGAACCCCGCGATCGCCGCGGCCAGAAGAAGGAGCAGGAAAGCCGTTACGCCGAGCGCCTGCGCCAACGCTGCGTAGGCAAGCCAGACGGCCGCCACGAGCGTCGTGCCGCCCGCCGCGCCATCGAGCCCGTCCACCATGTTGATGGCATTGATCACGCCGAGCGCGCATACGACGGAGAAGGGGATGGCCCAGTTGTAGAGGTTCACCGGGCCGAAGCCGAACAGGTTGCCCAGCGTTGCCACGTAAACGCCTGCCCACGATGTCATGAACAGCGCAGCGATGAGCTGGATCATGAATTTGGCACGCGGGCTGATGTCGTGCATGTCGTCCGCGGCGCCGCCGGCGATGAGGAGCCAGAGGGCGGCGATGAGCGCGAGCCACGGTCCGGAAAGCACCTCGCAGGTCAACGCAGCGAAGCCGAAGCCGACGAACATGGCGAGGCCGCCGGTGAGCGGGATCACGCCTTCGTGCTGCTTGCGGCCGCCGGCGGCATCGCCGAGGCCGATGCGCAGCGCGATTGGCGCGAGCAGCTTGGCGGCGATCGCGCTCAGGGCGAAAGAAACGAGCAGGAAGAAAACGATTCGGTTCGCGGCGAGGGGGAGAACCTCGAACATCAAAACGCCGAGACCATGCGCTGCCACAGGTCGCTGAGCGGAATCGGCTCGGCCTCCGGCGCGCCGCGGCTCCCCGTATCGAGGAAGTATCCTATGCCGTTGTGCCGGCCGTTCTTGATCGCGACGAAGACCACATGCTTCCGCAGTTCCGAATCGGTAATGTCGCGCGGATAGGCGAGCGTCACGAAAAGGCTTTCGCCCCGGTTATCAACTTCGAACAGGCGCTCGCCGTCCGGAGCGCGCTGCTCCAAAAGCGTGAGATGCAACCGTCGCGCGGCCTCTGCGCTCGCGCATGCCACCAGGAAGTCGCGCGACATGCGCGGCTCCACGCGCTCGAACGGGCAGCCGAGGCCGCGCAAATAGCCGGCGTGGTCGCGCAAGCGCCAGTAGAAGACCGGCTCGTCGACCGGATCCTGGTGCAGGCCGGTGGCGATCATGACGCGCAGATCGGGCTCGAGCAGCGCTTCGGCGACCACCGCATCGTAGAGGCGGTACATCTCGAGCACCGGGTCGGCGCCGGCGGGCAGGTACCACGGCGGATTGCGGTGCGGCCCGCGATAAGCGGCCGCATTGAAGAGATAGTGGTGCTGGAGGTGCGCGGCGCCGTTCAAAAAGAGCGAAGCGAAATCCGGCCGGCAGCGCCGCCACAGCACGAAAAAGCAATCGGCGAGGAAGCGGTCGAGGAACACCGCCCGCGCCCAGTGCGTTGTGAGCCCGCGCAACCCGAGCCGCAGATACGCCGGCCAGTTCTTCGCCTGCGAATAGGCGAGGAGGCCGGCGGCGAGCTGCACTGCGGAGGCCGGCGTGATCCGTCCTTCGGCGTTGTCGCCGACCGCCTGGCAGATCGCTTCGTACGCCTTGCTCATCATGGAAGGCGCGGACACGGTCGTCCGCGTCCACGGGTCCGGAATGAAGAACGCGGCGTCGGGCACCGCGTTGCCCGCGTTCATCGGAGAAAAGGCGCCCACCTTCAGGCCGCGATGCGCGAGCTCTTCCCAGATCTGCCGCTCGCGGGTTTGCGCTCCGTCGCCGAGCCGGAACACGCCGTGCTCAGCGTAGGGCTTGCCGGTATGGACGGTGAACCACTGGATCCACGGCTCGATGTGCTCGTACACCGCCTCGGAGCGTGTGCGCGTGTAGCCATGCTCACGCATCAGGCGCGCGAACGCCGGCAGCGCTCCCTGCCGGGCGTAGTGCTCGACGAACTCGAAGTTGAGCTCGTTCAGCTCGAGGAACAAAAGCCGTTTCACGGCAAGGGATTATGCCAGTGATGCGATAATGCGGCCCCATGCCTCTGTGGTCCAAGGCGCGCGCCCTGGCCGCCGCCGCGCAGCGCTACTCCGGAAACTTCGCCGTGTACTTCGTCCTCGGCGGCTGCTGCGCGCTCATCGAATGGACGGCCTTCGCGATCGCGCTGCGCTTCATCGGCTACATCACCGCGGCGCTCATCGGGTTCGCCGTCGGCACCCTCGCGAACTACTGGCTGTCGCGCAAATTGGCCTTCGTGCGGCGCGACGTCTCGACCTATGAAGAGCTGGCGAGGATCTACGCCGTGAGCGGCTTCGCTATGGCGGTCAATCTCGGCGCCATGATCGCGCTCGTCGAGCTCGCCGGCCTACCGCCCCTCGCTGCCAAGATCTTGGGCACCGGCTGCGGCTTCTTCTTCAACTTCTGCGGCCGGCAGTTTTGGGTGTTCGCCCCGGTGCCGCGACATGCGGGCCTGTGGCAGCCGAGGCCCCCACAATGACACCCGCATGCTTCTCGTAACCGGCGGCGCCGGCTTCATCGGCTCGAACTTCGTACTGTCCACGCTGGCGGCGAGCGGCGAGGCCATTCTCAATCTAGACAAGCTCACATATGCGGGCAACCTCGCCAACCTGGATGCGATCGGCAACGACAAGCGGCATATCTTCGTGCAGGGCGATATCTGCGACCGCGCCCTCATCGCGAGGCTGCTGAAAGAGCACCGCCCGCGCGCCATCGTCCACTTTGCCGCCGAGAGCCATGTCGACCGGTCGATTACCGGGCCCGCCGCCTTCGTGCAGACGAACGTGACCGGAACGTTTTCGTTGCTTGAAGAAGCGCGCGCGTATTTCAATGGGCTCAAAGGTGCCGAACGAGACGGCTTCCGCTTCCTCCACGTATCTACCGACGAGGTGTACGGATCCCTGGGTCCGGACGAGGCCCCTTTCTCGGAGGCGAGCGCCTATGCGCCCAACAGTCCCTATGCCGCATCGAAAGCGGCTTCCGATCATCTCGTGAGGTCATATCACCACACGTACGGCCTCCCGACGATCACCACCAACTGCTCCAACAATTACGGGCCGTACCAGTTTCCGGAAAAGCTCATTCCACTCATGATCCGCAATGCGCTCGCCGGACAGAAGCTGCCGGTGTACGGCGACGGCGCCAATGTGCGCGACTGGCTCTACGTGTTGGACCACTGCGAGGCGATTCGCCTTGCCCTCGAAAAAGGCCGTCCGGGCGAGACCTACAACATCGGCGGCCTAAACGAGAAGAGGAATCTGGACCTCGTGCGTACGCTATGCGGGCTGCTCGACGAAATGAAGCCGCGTTCGTCCGGCAAATATGCCGACCTCATTTCCTTCGTCACCGACCGGCCGGGTCACGACCGCCGCTATGCGATCGACGCGAGCAAGATCGAGCGCGAGCTTGGCTGGCGACCGAACGAAACATTCGAATCCGGACTGCGCAAGACGGTGCGCTGGTATCTCGACAATTGCGCTTGGATCGAAGCAGTGGCGGCGAGGCCGGCATGAAAGGAATCATCCTAGCCGGCGGCTCGGGCACTCGGCTTTATCCGGTCACGCAAGTCGTGTCGAAGCAGCTGCTGCCTATCTACGACAAGCCCATGGTGTACTACCCGCTCAGCACGCTCATGCTTGCGGGTATCCGTGAAATTCTGGTGATCTCCACTCCGCAAGACACGCCGCGGTTTCGGCAGCTTCTCGGCGATGGCTCGGCATGGGGCATCCGACTTTCCTACGCGGAGCAGCCGAAGCCGGAAGGCTTGGCCCAGGCTTTCATCATCGGACGCGATTTTGTCGGGAGCGACTCCGTCGCGCTAGTGCTCGGCGACAACCTTTTCTACGGCCACGATCTCAGTCCGCTGTTGCACAAATCCGTCGCGAAAGAAAGAGGCGCCACGGTCTTTGCCTATCCGGTGAACGATCCGCAGCGCTATGGTGTGGTCGACTTCGATGCAAAAGGCCGGGCCATTAGTATCGAGGAAAAGCCAAAAAACCCGAAGTCGCGCTACGCCGTCGTCGGCCTCTACTTCTACGACAACCGCGTGCTCGACATCGCCGCGGGGCTCAGGCCCTCGGCGCGGGGGGAGCTCGAGATCACCGATGTGAACGCACGGTATCTGCAGTGGCAGGAGCTGGAAGTGATCCCGATGGGCCGCGGTCTCGCCTGGCTCGACACCGGGACGCACGAATCCCTTTTGGAGGCAGCGCATTTCATCGAGACGATTGAACGCCGGCAGGGTCTCAAGATCGCATGCCCCGAAGAAATCGCGTATCGGCAGGGGTTTATCGATGCGGCGCAGCTGCGCGCACTGGCCGAGCCGCTGAAGAATAGCTCCTACGGTGTCTATCTGTCGCGAGTGCTTTCCGAGCGCGTGTTCTGATGAAGGTCATCCGCACCGAAATTCCCGACGTCCTTCTCCTGGAGCCGAAGATCTTCCCCGACGAGCGCGGCGCGGTGTTCGAAAGCTACAACCGCCGCACCTTCCGCGAGGCGACCGGCATCGACGTCGAATTCGTCCAGGACAACCATTCACGCTCGGCGAAGAATGTGCTGCGCGGCCTGCACTACCAGGTCGCCAAGCCGCAGGGCAAGCTCATCCGCGTCGTACGTGGCGAAATTTTCGATGTGGCGGTCGATCTGCGCCGTAGCTCGCCGACGTTCGGCAAGTGGGTCGGTTTTACGTTGTCGGACGCGAATCGCAGAATGGCCTGGATTCCGCCCGGCTTCGCGCACGGGCTCTACGCCGTCACCGATACCGACGCCCTGTACAAGATGACGGAATATTGGATGCCTCGATATGAGCGTACTTTGCTTTGGGACGACCCGAAAGTCGCGGTCCAATGGCCGGTGGATGCGGCCCCGCTGCTGTCGCTTAAGGATCGGTCGGGCCGTGGATTGAGCGACGCGGAGCTTTTCGCATGAGCGGGACGCGGGCGGCTGTGACGGATCTAGTGGACGGCATACGAAGTGTCCACATGTGGTCGACGCTCGGTTGGCAGGAAGTCAAGCAACGCTACCGCCGTTCCACGCTGGGCCCGCTATGGTTGACGATCAGTACGGGGATCATGCTGTCCGTCATGGGGCCGCTTTACGGCGCATTATTTGGCCAGGACACCAGGAGTTATTTCCTGTACCTCGCAGTCGGCTTCGTCGCCTGGCAGCTTATAAGTCAGATGTGCTCCGACGGATGCATGGTATTCATCGGGTCGGAAGGCTTTATCAAGAGCGTCCGTCTTCCCCTCACGATTCACGTACTCCGCAGCATCTGGAAAAACATCATCATCTTCTTCCACAACGCGATCATCGCTATTCTGGTGTTGCTCGTATTTCGGCCCGCGATAGGTTGGGACATTTTTCTAGTTCCAATCGCCCTGCTTCTGTACGCGCTCAACGGAATATGGATCGGTACGGTTCTAGGAATTGTGTGCGCGCGCTTCAGAGATATTCCGCAACTGGTGAGCAATCTCGTGCAGATTTCTTTTTTTCTCACGCCCGTCATGTGGCGCCCCGAGATGCTGGGTCAGCGCGAGTGGCTGGTGCACTTCAATCCGTTTTATCACTTCATCGATATTCTCCGGCGGCCTTTGATCGGTGAGGGCGTGAACCCGAGTTCTTGGATCATCGCTTTGCTTGTCACGGTATCCGGTTTCCTGGTGATGATTCCGTTTTTTGCGCGCTATAGGCCGCGTGTTGCTTACTGGATCTAGCGGAAATGATTTCGGCGAAAAACATGGTGGTCGACTTTCCGATCTTCGGCGGGAAAAGTCGCTCGTTGAAGCATCACTTTATTCGCGCTGCTACCGGCGGAGCCTTTGCAAAGGATGCGGCTGACAGAGTAGTCGTGCGTGCCATCGACCATGTGAGTTTCGATTGGAGGGAGGGCGATCGCGTTGGCCTGGTGGGTCACAACGGCTCCGGGAAGACGACGTTGTTGAGGGCGATCGCCGGGATTTACGAGCCTGCGGGCGGCTCCCTCACGGTGAACGGGCGGGTCGCCTCCATGCTCAGCATTACGCTAGGAATGGATCCAGACGCCAGCGGCTATGAAAACATCTTCCTGCGCGGCGTCACGATGGGTCTTTCTAAGCGCCAGATCGAGGATATCGTCGAGGACGTTTGCAGTTTTTCTGAACTGGGCGAGTACATTGAATTGCCGCTGCGCACATACTCCAGCGGCATGCAAATGCGATTGGCATTTGCCATCTGTACGAGCGTGAAGGCTGATATAATTCTTATGGATGAATGGCTTAGCGTCGGCGACGCCGCTTTCGCGGAAAAGGCGCAGAAGCGCCTCAACGGATTGTTGGGGGAAGCCAAGATTCTCGTTTTGGCGTCGCACAGTCCTGACGTCATAAAGGCGAACTGCTCGTTAGTCGTGCGCTTAGAGCACGGCAGGATCATCAACGAGCCCGCCTAAGCAAGGGCTGCCGTAAACAAGGAAAAGTATGAAACTTCTCGTTACCGGGGCGTGCGGCTACAAGGGCACCGTCCTCGTCCCGAAATTGCTCGCGGCGGGTCATGAAGTCGTCGCGTTCGACATAATGTGGTTCGGCAATTTTCTGGCGGCCCATCCTCGGCTGACCGTGGTCAAGGGCGACGTTCGGAATATCGATTCCATTCCGCTCGACGGGGTGGACGCGATCATCCACCTTTCGTCCGTAGCGAACGACCCATGCGGTGATCTGGACCCCAAGCTGACCTGGGAAATCAGCTGTCTAGCGACGATGCAGCTGGCCGATCGGGCTGCGCGCCGAGGCATTAAGCGCTTCATATACGCATCTTCCGGCAGCGTTTACGGCGTGAAGTCCGAGCCGCAGGTGACGGAGGATCTCGAGCTGACGCCGATATCCGAATACAACAAAACCAAAATGGTGGCGGAGCGCGTGCTGCTTAGCTACAGCGATAAGATGGCCGTGCAGATCATCCGGCCGGCTACCGTGTGCGGATTTTCGCCGCGGATGCGCCTAGACGTTTCGGTGAACATGCTCACAATGCAGGCCCTTGCGAAGGAGCACATCACCGTATTCGGTGGATCGCAGACCCGGCCTAACGTCCATATCGACGACATTACGGATGTCTATGTATTCATGCTCGACCATCCGGAGCATTGCGGCGTGTATAACGCCGGCTTCGAAAACATCTCCATCATGGACATAGCGGAGCGAGTCGTCGAGCACGCGCCCGCAAAGATCTCGGTGACTGAGTCCAACGATCCGCGCTCCTATCGGGTGAATTCCGACCGCCTTCTCGCCACGGGCTTCAGGCCCAAAAAAACCGTGGACGACGCGATCAAGGAAATCGTGCACAAATTTCGCTCGGGCGAATTGAAGGACGACGACCGCTTCCATAATCTGAAGTGGATGCAGCGCGAGGTCGTGAAGTGATGCGAGAGCGGGAGGCCGTTTCCGCTTATGAGGAGTACTCTGCACGCCTCCAGGCTGTGCTCAGAGACGCCGATTGGACGCTCGTCGAGCAGCTAGGGAGCGAGCTCCTCGGGTGCTGGAGGGAGAAGCGGCAGGTGTTCATATGCGGCAACGGCGGGAGCGCTGGAAACGCAATGCACCTGGCGAACGACTTTGTCTATGGGATATCGAAGCGGCTAGGCGAGGGACTGCGGATTCACGCTCTTTCAGCAAATCCGTCGGTGATCACTTGCCTTGCCAATGACGAGGGCTACGAGCACATCTATTCGGCCCAGCTCGGTGTCCAGGCAAACGCAGGAGACGTCCTGATCGTGCTGTCCGGCAGCGGCAATTCTGCCAACATCGTCAACGTTCTCGCCAAGGCCAAGGAACTACGCGTCCGGTCATATGCGATTCTGGGGTACGCCGGCGGCAAGGCAAAGGCGCTGGCCGACGTCTCCATCCATTTCCCGGTGGAGGATATGCAGATTAGCGAGGACCTGCAGCTCGTAGTCGGCCACATGATCATGCAGTGGCTCTATACGCAGCGGCCCAAGGGCAAATAAGGCGTCCATGGCAGAGAAGGTTCTAGTAATTGGCAGCAACTCTTTCTCCGGCGCCAGCTTCATCGCGTGGCTTCTCCAGCACGATGTCGACGTCATCGGTGTAAGTCGTTCGACCGAACCGCATCAAGCTTTTCTGCCGTATCGGTGGGGTAGGAAAGATGGGCGATTTAGCTTTGAGCGTATCGATATCAATCATGACCTCGATCGTCTCGAGCATCTGATGCGCAGGGAGCGCCCGTCGCGTGTTTTGAATTTCGCTGCGCAAAGTATGGTCGGCGAGAGCTGGAAAAATCCGGATCATTGGATGATGACGAACGTTGTGTCCACCGTCCGTCTTCATGAGCGACTCAGGCATATGGACTTTTTGGAACGGTACGTCCACGTGACCACGCCTGAGGTCTACGGGAGTACGGACGGTTTCATCAAGGAAAGCGCCCCGTTCAATCCCAGCACGCCGTACGCCGTCTCCCGAGCTGCAGGAGACATGAGTCTTCGCACGTTCGTGGATGCCTACCAATTTCCGGCGGTTTATACCCGGGCCGCGAATGTGTACGGACCGGGACAGCAGCTATACAGAATCATTCCGCGGACCATTTTTTTCATCCTGACAGGACGCCAACTCGAGCTCCATGGAGGCGGGCATTCGCGGCGCTCCTTCATACATATGGCAGATGTATCGGACGCCACCTGGAGGATTGCGACTAAGGCGCCCATTGGGGAGTGCTATCACATCTCCACCAACGACATCGTGACCATTCGGCAGGTGGTCGAGCGTATTTGCGCCAAGCTGGGTGCGCGCTTCGAGGACCATGTTCGCATCGTCGGGGAGCGGCTCGGCAAGGACGCTGCTTATCTCCTTGATAGTGCGAAGCTCCGGTCCGAGCTTGGCTGGACTGACCACGTGACCTTGGATCGTGGCATCGACGAGTGCATAGCGTGGGTTAAGGCGAACCTGAAGGACCTGGAAAAGCAGCCGATGCAATACGTTCATAAGGCATAAAGCATGGCGCTCTCGGCATTGAAGATGGAGGTCCCGAAGCTCGAGGAAATCTCCAGGCGGACACGAGCTCGGATTATCGAGAATTCACACCGGACCGATACGCCGCATCTAGGCTCATGCCTATCCTGCGTGGACATCCTCGTTGCCGCTTATTTCCACGTACTCAGGCTGGACACTGCCGCCCCGGCCAATCCGGACCGCGACCGGTTCATTTTGAGCAAGGGACATGCGGCGCCCGCGCTATTCCAAGTCCTCGCCGCGCGCGGCTTCTATCCCGAAAGCCGCCTAGAGTCGTATGGCGAAGACGGAGGCGTATTCGCCGAACATCCTCCGACGCCATCCCATCTTGCCGGAATCGAGGCGGCGACAGGATCGCTCGGACACGGCCTCCCGATGGGACTCGGCATGGCGCTCGCCGGCCGAATTGAGGGACGGGGCTATAACGTCATGGCCTTGGTGAGCGACGGCGAATGCAATGAAGGATCGATCTGGGAATCGGCCTTATTGGCAGCGGCGCAACGTGTTGAGCGCCTCTGCGTGGTTGTTGACTTCAACAAATGGCAGGCCACCGGTCGCAGCCGGGAGGTCCTCGCCCTCGACCCGCTGGTTGAAAAGTGGCGGGCTTTTGGATGGGAGGCGTGCGAGGTGAGCGGACATGACATGCGGGCCCTCGTGCAACTGCTAAGTGGGGTGCCCGCCGGCACGGGCAAGCCGTTCGTGATCATCGCTCACACGGTGAAAGGCAAGGGTGTTTCGTTCATGGAAGACGACAATAACTGGCACTACCGGATTCCAAAGGCGGAGGAAGTTGCGGCCGCGAAGAAGGAGCTTGGGGTCGAGGCATGAGGAACGCGTTTGCTGACGAGATTACCAAGCTCGGCATGGAGGACCGCCGGGTCGTGCTCCTTTCCGGCGACATTGGCAACAAGCTTTTCGACAAGTTCAAGGCGCACAGCGCAGACCGGTTTTTCAATTGTGGCGTCGCCGAAGCCAATATGATGAGTGTCGCTTCGGGAATGGCGTTGACGGGGCTGAGGCCTGTGGTTTACACCATCACGCCTTTCACGACGACCCGGTGCTTCGAGCAAATCAGGGTGGGGGCGTGCTACCACCATGTCCCAGTGGTCATCGTGGGCACGGGTTCCGGATTGTCCTATGCGGAATTGGGGCCTACCCATCATTCCCTCGAAGACATGGCGATCTTGCGCACGCTTCCCGGCATGACGGTGTTTGCTCCCTGCGATGAAAAAGAGCTGCGAGCCGGCCTGCGAGCCGCGATGAAGCTGGATGGCCCGATGTACATGAGGATCGGCAAGAAAGGGGAGCCGATCATCCACCAGAGCGGCGTCCATGGCTTCGCATTGGGCACGGCCATCACGCTTCGCCCCGGGAAGGAAGTCTGCCTCATTGCTGCCGGCACCATCATGAGTGAAGTGTTGGCGGCGGCGGATGTATTGGAAAAGGCCGGTCTTTCAGTCCGCGTGGAGAGCTTCCACACTATCAAGCCGCTTGACCGCGAACGGCTCGCGGAGGTCTTTCGTTCGGTGGGCCTTGTGGCCGTCATCGAAGAACACGGCAAGGTGGGCGGATTGGGCGGCGCCGTGGCGGAGTGGCGCGGCGAGCAGCACGGAAATGTCGCTCGGATGCTTGCGTTCGGCACCGCGGACGAGTTCATGCATGAAGTCGGGTCCCAGGCTTATGCCCGCCGGCGTTTCGGATTGACGGCGGCCAACATAAGCGGCGAGGTGTTGAAGGCGATGAGGCGCGTTGCCTGACTTGAACGCGCTGGGAATGCGTGTAGGCCTGGATTTCGATAACACCATCGTTAGTTACGATGCGCTTTTTCATCGCATTGCCGTCGAGGGCGGCTGGGTCGGGAATGAGCTTCCCCCTTCCAAGCTACTTGTGCGGGATCACTTGCGCAAGATCGGAAAAGAAGACGTATGGACTGAAATGCAAGGGCTCGTCTACGGCGCGCGCATGTCGGAGGCGCAAGCATTCCCCGGAGTCCTGTCGTTCATGCGTTGGGCGCGGAATGAAGGCCATGACGTCTATATCATCAGCCATAAAACCCTGCATCCGTTCATCGGGCCCAAGTACGACCTTCATGCGGCTGCGCGACAATGGGTGAGTGAAACGCTTCGCGATTCCAGCGGCCCGCTGATCGACGCTGAGAATGTTTTTCTCGAGCTGACCAAAGAAGAAAAGTGCGCTCGAATCGCCCAGCTCCGTTGCGCCGTCTTTTTGGATGATCTGCCGGAGCTTCTGACTTCCCCCGACTTTCCTCCCAATGTAGAGCCCCTGCTTTTTGACCCCGAGGGGCATCACGTGACTTCCCCGGTCCGGCGCGTATCGAGCTGGGCGGCTTTGCACGATTTGATCGCTTCCAGATGGCAGCTCAGCCAGTAGACAGTTTGCTGGAAGGGTTGCTACGTCGCTTGGGTCACGGCGGAAGCGGATTTGGCGTCGAGCCCATTTCGGCCGGTGGAAACAACCGGGTATTCCGCGTACGAGCGAAGTCCGAGATATTTCTTGCCAAGTGGTATTTTCATAGCGAGCGTGATCCGCGTAACCGTCTTCAGTCCGAGTTTTCGTTCTTGGAGCACGTGTGGAGACTGGGTATACGGTGCGTGCCAAAACCGCTGATCGCCGACGCATCAGCGCGCTTGGGGCTCTATGAATTCGTGGATGGCCGGCGCCTGGTTCCCGCGGAAATTGACGAATCGACCGTCTTGAAGGCGGCCGAGTTTTTCGCTGAGATCAATACGCCTCCAAGCCGAGCAGGCGCCGCTGACCTGCCGCTCGCCTCGGAGGCATGCTTTACTATCGGTGAACACCTGGCCTTGGTCGACGCTCGCCTGGAGCGCTTTCGCGACATGGAAGCGTCGAGCCCCGTCGACCGGCAAGCAGCCGCCTTTCTGAAATCCTTGCGCCTCAGATGGGAGGCACATAAAACATGCATTGCGCGGGATAACCGCGCAATGGAGACCCCTCTGGCGGATGCCTGGCGTTGCCTGTCTCCGTCGGATTTCGGCTTTCATAACGCACTAGTGCGCCCGGACCGATCGATCTGCTTCCTCGATTTCGAATATGCGGGCTGGGACGATCCGGCAAAGGCGTTCGGAGATTTCTTTGCTCATCCGGGAATTCCGGTGCCGCTAAGTTACAAGAGCGCCTTCTTGCGTGTCGCGAGCAGACCTTTCCACGCTGCTGATCAACTTCTCGAGCGGGCCCGCGTGCTCGAGCCCATTTTTCGGGTGAAATGGTGCTGCATCGTCTTGAACGAGTTCCTGCCCGAGGCTGCGGAACGTCGCCGTTTCGCGAATCCCGGAATGGACCAGGAGCCGGCCAAGGCACGCCAACTCGACAAGGCTAGGCGCTTGCTCGCAAGCATTGACTCATAAGGGAAATACTGGATGGCATATATTGATTTCATGTCCGTCGTGCACAAGGCGACTCGTCGCGATTACCTGGCCAGGGTGAACGATCCAGATTTTCCAAAGGCGAAGGCCGCCCAGCTTGCGAAGAATTGGGGATTCGATTACTGGGACGGCGATCGCCGGATCAATTACGGCGGCTATCGGTACATGGAGGGCCGCTGGGAAAAGGTCGCCAGGGCCATGGCCGAGCATTACGGCCTGAAGGCCGGTGACCGCATTCTGGACGTGGGTTGCGGCAAGGGGTTTCTTTTGTTCGACTTCACCAAGGTCGTGCCCGGTATCCAGGTACATGGGATCGACATCTCGGAATATGCGATCGCGAATGCCAAGGAAGAAATAAAGGACCGTTTGCAAATCGGAAATGCCGTCAAGCTTCCGTGGCCGGACAATCATTTCGACTTGGTCTATTCGCTGAATACCCTGCACAACCTGCACTGCTACGATCTCGAGCCGGCTTTGCGAGAGATGCAGCGGGTCGGCAAACGCAAATATCTCTGCGTCGAGTCCTACCGCACCGAGACCGAGAAAGCGAACTTGCTTTATTGGCAAGTTACCTGTGAAGCCTTCAACACGCCGGAGGAGTGGCAATGGTGGTTCAAATTGACGGGCTATACCGGCGACCATTCCTTCATCTTTTTCGAGTGACCTGATGGCCACGGTACGCACAACGCGGGCGGCGATTCTAGTCGAGCTTAAAAAGCCGCTCGTCGTCGATGACATTGCCCTTCCGGAGAAGTTGGAGCCGGGCCAGGTCCTTGTAGAAATTCACTGCAGCGGCATTTGTGGATCGCAACTCGGCGAAATGGACGGCGCGAAGGGCGAGGACAAGTTTCTGCCGCATCTACTCGGCCACGAAGGATCCGGCGTCGTCCTGGAAGTGGGCGGCGGCGTGCGCAACGTGAAACAGGGGGATAAGGTCGTTCTTCATTGGCGCAAGGGACGGGGAATCGAATCCGCCGTACCGACCTATTCCTGGAGGGGCCGGAAATTGAACGCCGGGTGGATCACCACGTTCAACCAGCACGCTGTCGTATCCGAAAATCGTTTAACCACCATTCCTGCGGACAGCGATATGGAAGTCGCCGCGCTTTTTGGCTGCGCCGTAACGACCGGTTTCGGGGTCGTCGAAAACAACGCCAAGGTCCGCATAGGCGAATCCGTCGTGATCTTCGGCGCCGGCGGCGTCGGCCTGAATATCGTCCAGGCGGCCGCGATGGCCGGCGCATACCCGGTGATTGCAGTCGACCTCTACGACAACCGGCTTCAGCTTGCGAGAGAATTGGGCGCTACCCACACCATCAATTCAGCGCGTCAGGATGCTGCGGCCGCCATACGTGAGCTTGTCGGCCCCGGGGGCGCAGATGTTTTTATCGACAATACGGGTCAGCCGGCCGTCATTCAGCTGGGCTACTCCCTCACCGGCCCGCGTGGCCGCGTGACGCTTGTAGGGGTGCCACGCAAAGGCAACGACATTTCCGTCTACTCGCTGCCGCTGCACTTTGGAAAGATTCTTTCCGGATCGCACGGAGGAGAGTCGATACCCGAGACTGATATCCCGCGCTATCACGCGCTGTATAACGCAGGGCGGATGAAGCTGCGTGAGCTGATCACGGAACGCTACGGATTGGACGACATAAACACCGCCATAGCGCGTATGCGCGATGGAAGCTTGCGTGGACGCTGCCTCGTCCGCATGGCAGATTAAGGCCTCGCGACCATATGCATAGTTGCCGCTCGTGCGCCTCACAAGCATTGGATGTCTTACTGGACTTCGGTCCGCAGCCGCCGAGCAATAGATTCGAGCGGCCGGGCTCGCCTCCCGTCGACCGCCACCCGCTCGTTGTGGGCCAATGCCTTGAATGCGCATTGATTCAGCTGATCGATCCTATGCCTGTGGAGCAAGCGAGATCGCGCTACGAATGGCTTACGTACAACGAGCCCGAAGGTCACCTCGACGATCTGGTCGAGCGACTGCGCGCGCTCCCGGGCGTCGGAGCCGATTCGCGAATTTTCGGCCTTACATACAAAGACGATACGACGCTTGCTCGGTTCAATAAGCTCGGATACCGGCATACGTTCCGCTACGACGCGGCTAAGGATCTGAGCCTGGACCATCCTTGCAGTGGATTGGAATCGATACAGGCTGTCCTCGATTCCCGGGTAACGGAAGCGCTTGCGGTAAGGCACGGTCAATGCGACCTTCTTCTCGCGAGACACATTCTCGAGCACGCTCACCAGCCGGCGGTCTTCTTGGGGGCGCTGCGCAAGCTCGTAAGGCCCGACGGTTACGTGGTTTTCGAGATGCCCGATTGCACGAAGTTCGTGCGCGCTTGCGACTACAGCTTCTTTTGGGAAGAGCACATAACCTATTTCTCCAAACCGACCTTATCCGCATTTTTTGCCCATGCGGGTTTAGGGGTCAGAGACATCTTCGCCTACCCTTATCCGCTCGAAGACTCTTTGACCGGGATCGTACAGAATGCCAATGCGGTTTCCGATTGGAAACCCGCTCCGGCGGAGCTTGCGATTTTGCGGCGCGAGGCGGCGGCGCTCGCCCAGCGCTACCCCGAACTTACGAGCGCAGTCCAAGACCTTTTTGGCAAATGGCGAAAACAGGGCAAGCGGATTGCACTTTTTGGGGCGGGCCATCTCGCAGCTAAGTTCGCCAATATGTTCGGCGTTGGGCCTTTTATAGAATGCGTCATCGACGACAATCCAAATAAGCAAGCGTTGCTGATGCCAGGATCGCGCCTCCCTATCCGGGGCTCTAGCCAACTGTCCGCCGTGGATATCTGTCTGCTCTCTCTCAATCCGGAAAGCGAGCAGAAGGTGCTGGCCAAGAACAAGGCGTTCCTGGATAAGGGCGGAGAATTTCTTTCCATCTTCGCCTTAAGCCCTAAGACAGTCCAAGGGCTGGCTTTGCGATGAATCTGAGAAAGGTGAACGACGAGGTTTTCCTCGCACTGGACCCGATTGTCCGGCTGGGGGATGAAGAGCTCGCGTTCCTCAAGACTCAGGCGCTCGCCAGCCCGCGGAAGCGCGCGCGGATCTGCGCCCATAAGTCGAACGACGATCCTTTGCACGAAATGCTGATCGTCATTTCATCGTCCAGCTATATCCATCCCCATCGGCATGTCGACAAGTCGGAATCTTTCCATATCGTCGACGGCGAAGTCGACGTCGTCGTCTTCGACGCGGACGGGAACATCATGGACGTCGTTGAGCTCGGGGCCGCAGGAACCGGCAGAAGCTTTTTCTACAGGCTTGCCGAAAGTGCTTTCCATACGCTTTTGATCAAGACGGACTACCTCATAGTTCACGAGGTGACTAACGGTCCGTTCGCCCGGGATAAGACGATCCTGGCGCCCTTCGCGCCGGCCGAAGATCGGGTCGATGAAGCCCGCGCATACATTACAGCGATCGCGCAGCGCGCATCTGAGCATAAAAGCCGCAATCTCGTATGAAGCCCTCTCGCGCGCAATATGTCGTTATCGGAGGCGACAGCCTCGTCGGCGGGGGGCTGCTGCGGGCGTTGCAACGCCGCGGTCACGACCCGTACAGCACGACTCGCCGTAAGGAAACGGTCTCTGGCCGCCGCGTCTTCCTCGACTTCGAATCGCCGGCTGCCCCTCGTCTGCCCGACGACGCGGGCTACGCGTTCGTCGTTGCGGCGGCCACGAACTACGAGCGTTGCGAAAAGGATCCGCTCGCCTACCGTACAAACGTCGAATTCATCCCGCGCACAATCGCGTCGCTGCTTGAGCAAGGCCTATTCGTCACATTCGTCTCCACGAACTCGGTTTTCGGCGGAGAGCGGCCTTGGCCGAACGAGGACGACCCTCATGATGCCCAGATTGCCTATGCGAAGCAGAAGGATGAGGCCGAAAGGGTTGTGGCGGAGGCTACGCAACGGCTGAACGCCGAGAAACGCATCAACATTGTTCGGCTGACCAAGATACTGGACAAGGACACTTCACCGATACCAGCTTGGCTCGCGAGCTGGGATCGCGGCGAAATGGTTCAGCCGTTCTCCGACCTGATCTTCTCGCCGATGTCTGTCCGCTTCGTCGGCGAAGCCCTCGCGGACATCGGCGAGAAGCGCTTGTCTGGCAACCTCCACCTTTCCGGAGCGGCGAACGTCACGTATGCGGATCTTGCTCAGAGCCTTGCGGCTCGCCTGGGCTACCGTGCGGAGCTGATAGCCCCCACGACAGCGGTCGAGAAGGGCATCAACATTCCATTCAAACCTCGCTACAGCGGGCTCGGCATGCGCAGGACCGCGCAGCTGACAGGTCTCTCGCCGCAACCGCTTGCCGCGGTGGTGGAAGACCTTGCGGCGAGCATGTGGAAGTGAAAACTAGGAGACGCCAGTGAACGTGCAGGTCACCCATCGTACGACTTGCAGGCTTTGCGACTCGCCGAGCGTGGAGCTTGTCGTGAAGCTGGAGCCAATCCCACTTTCGGAGAATTACACGTCCACGAGCGAAGCCGGCAAGAATGCTGCGCGATATCCCGTCGACGTCTACATGTGCGCCGCCTGTGGCCATGTCCAGCAGTTGGACGTCATAGACTCCGAGAGCCTCTGGGAGGGCTACACGTACTTCTCCGGCCAGGCCGTGGGCATGGCCGATCATTTTCGCCAGGTAGCCGCCAAGATCCGGCGAGCGTACGCGCCGCCCAAAGGATCCCTGGTCATCGATATCGGCAGCAATGACGGCTCGTTACTTTTGCCATTCAAGGAAGCCGGACACCGCGTACTCGGAATCGACCCGGCAAAGGAAATTGCCGCCCAGGCCACCCGATCGGGAATCGAAACCATTCCGGACCTGATTTCCCTGCCGCTCGCGAAGAAGATCCGCGAGGAACGCGGCCCGGCGCACGTCGTCTGCATGTTCAACGCCTTCGCGCACGCGGACAACATGGGCGAAGTGCAAGAGAGCATCCGCACCCTGCTCGCCCCCGACGGGATATTCGTCTTCGAGGCGCAATACCTGCTCGACATCATCGACCGCGTGCTCATTGCCACGATCTTCCATGAGCACATGAGCCATCACTCCATAAAGCCTCTGATCGGCTTTCTCGACCGCCATGGCATGGAGCTGATTGACGTGGAGCGCGTCAACATTCAGCACGGCTCCATCATTGGCGTCGTGCAGCTGAAGGGGGGCAAGCGACCTACAGCCGACTCCGTCTCCTCGATTCTCGAACTGGAAGCACAACGGGGGCTCGACAAAGTGCAGACGATGCGCAGCTTTGCGGCGAAGGTCGCGGCCCTTCGTCAGCGAACTACGGCACTCGTTCAGGATTGGAAATCAAAGAATTTATCAATAGCGGGCTACGGCGCAGCCCGCAGCGGCCCGACGTTGATGGCGCAGCTCGGCCTTCGCGGCGCCGTCGACTATATAGTGGACGATCATCCTCAAAAGGTACACCGCTACTCCTCAGGTGACGGCGTCCCAATCATTCCCACGACGGAGCTTTTAAGCAGGATGCCGTCGTACACCGTGATCCTTGCTTGGGTGCACGCGCAAAAGATAATGGAAGCAAACAAAGAATATTTGGACAGAGGAGGGCGTTTCGTAGTGCTTTGCCCTGAGACGCGAGTGGTTGGGAAGAATGGCGATATGAATCTCTAATTCCCACCCGAACGCGCTGTCGGCGTCTTCGATGAAACGCGTCGCAAAAGGCGACGACCTAAAATATCTGCCAGGCAGAACGTTACCGACAAGAGATTTTTGAGGGAAATCGCGCGAGAACGCCCCGCCGGCCGGTCATGGGCTCGGATGGGAATCTGGAGGAACGAATGTCCCTCATCTAACACACGGGTGATCATGTCGGCTTGAAAAGCCTGGTGACGATAAGAATGCCACCTCAGGACAAGAGACCGCCGCACTATCACCACGCCCAGGTAATACTTAATGTCGTGTCCGGAAAGAAGATTGACTATCCAAGTAAAAAATCTAGATAGTCGTCGCCGAAACCAGCTCCGACCGTCGTCCGCTAGGTATCCCAGGACCATATCAGCCTCTCCGATGTGGCGTAACAACGGAAGAATGGAGTCCCGGCGGTCTTGGAAATGACCGCCAATTCGGCAGAAGAACTCGCCGGATCCGAGAAACGCCGCATCCGTATAGTTATGCGAGATGCCGCGATTCACCTTGTTTACAATCAACTGTATCCGGGCCCTTTTTTGCTGCGCGATGAAAGCGCTCACTACTTCTGCGGATCCGTCGGATGACCCATCATCTATGACAAGGACCTCGTAGGTGATCCCGGTCGGCGCCATGCAGTCCACGATCTCAGTCAAGACATCGCGGATAGCGCTGGCTTCATTAAGGCAGGGGATAAATATAGTGAGGTCCATTAGTCGGGCGGCATCCGTTTAGAGCCCTTAGTTGTCATAAACGATGATCCTTCCCGCCCTGACCCGTTAAAGCGGAAAAGAAGAAGCAAAAGTACAAAACCCACCAGTTGGCTCAAAAGCGCATCACTCTGGGGAGGAATTATGCCGGATAGTGAAATCAAACAATTCACGAGGCCCGAAGCGCTTGAAACGGCGCTTAGGTTTTTGCACTCCGGTATGGCGACGAGCAGCCAAGAATATGTTAGCGATGTGCCAGGGTTACTCGAAGATCTGGAGTGGAATTTTTTTGACGAAGTACATCGCATCTATGTCCATGGCACGTACGACGGAATGTTGAAGGTCTTCGCGGGGAAAACGTTTTCTGTAAACACCGTACGGTTTGGGCGCTTCCCCATATTCATTCAAGTTGCGAACGCAAAAATTGGCCCGGGATTCTTTTATCAAGCGATGACGGTCCTGGGCATCCTCTATTGCCATCAAATCGTCACGATGCGGCAAATGGAGCCGAGCAAGATCCGGCTGACGAGGAAGTGGATAACCGCGAGCCATTGGATCTTTAAGCCACTCCATGGACTTTTCAATCGAATGCTCGCCCGGCTGCAAGAAAAACAGGATAAAGAGGACAACTACCTAATAAGACAACGTCGACTAGACTTACGAAATGCTGGCTTTAGGTTCTCTACCGACGACCCAGATTTCGTTAACTCGAACGACCTTAAAGATCACGTTATTTTTCCGGCCACCGGTGGTGAAGTAAGGGTTAAGTGGGCTGACATAGTTCCGAAGATAGGCATCGAACGTCGAATAAAGGTAGGTGCGCTTGAACTTATCTTGAAACGAAGCGATCACAGCATTTGGGTATGGCCCGGCATCTGTCCTCACGAAGGGGCCGCACTCCTTAGCGCACACAAGTGCGACGGCGTGGTGCAGTGCCCGTGGCATGGCCGAAAGTTCCGCGGAATAGAAATGCCACTTGGCAGCGTCACAAATTGGCAATTTCTGAAGTTCACTGTCAGTCTCGAAGGAGACGAGCTCGCCGTTCGCCAAAATGACGGTGCCGTTTCGGGATGAAAGTACTTGCGGTTACGGCTAAGTTGGTCGCATTGGCCGTTGTCGCCTATTTTCTGACCCAAAAAATTGATTTGCGAGTCATGCGCGACGCCTTCGCAGGCGCCCGCATGGACTACCTCCTCCCCTCTTACGCATTGTTGGTAATGCAGCTAGCGCTAGCATCCCATCGGTGGGTGCTAGCCCTTCGGCTCGATGGCTACCCGGCTAAAGGCTTCAATTACTTTCTTTATTTTTCCCTAGCGAACCTTACTAATATCTCTTTGCCGGGCGGCGTGGCAGGGGACTTCTTCCGCGTGTGGCAGACGGCGAAGGACGGCGTAACGGTCGGGGCGGCGATGAATGCTGTCTTGTTGGACCGTATAGTCGCGCTAGCAACTCTCGGCCTTCTCGTAATCGGATCCGCGCTCTGGCATGCTGCTTCCGGAGAACCCGGATACTCTACAGTGCGGGTGCTTGCGGTTGCGGTCGCGGGTGGTATCGGTCTCGCCATTCTACTCGCCGGCGCCGCAGAAACCTCGTTGGCACGACTGAGCAAATCGCGGTGGATCCGCGTTTTGCATAGGATGTCTCACTCCATTCGAAAGTTGTTTTTTAACCTCTCCTTTCAAAGCTCAAGGCTGCTAGCCGTCGCGCTATTGGCAAATAGTGGCTTAGTGCTGGCGGCACTATTGCTCGCTCGTGCGTATGGCATACCTCTCACCGTGGTAGATGCCTTTCTCATCTTCCCAATTGTATTGCTGATCTCTTCGCTCCCTATATCACCGGGTGGGTGGGGAGTTAGGGAGGGTGCAATGGCATTGCTTCTTGCACCTTTCGGGGCACCGATAGAAGCGTCCGTGAGCATGTCCATAACATATGGCGTTTTTGTCATGGCCGCCTGCCTGCCCGCCGCGATGGTTTATGTGGCAAAAAAGGCGTTGCGCTCGATGTTCGCGTAACGCCGATACCTGCATGTGTCTATGTTTACGGCGGGCGCCATGGACAAGGCTTTAAGGGGACTGAGGGTGCAAATAAGTACTCGCTCGATAGATTGTGCCGCCATCGGTTTACTGGCGATCACCGTTGCAATCGCATGGGCAGTGATCGTACCGATCGCTTTCTATACGGACTCCTGGGGGTACTACCTCTACGCCAAATTTATCGGGATACAAGCCGGCGGCGCACTACCTTCGCATAGGACTCCAGGGTATCCGCTGATGGTCTTGTTAACTGGCGTAACAAAACTGGATAGCCTCGCAGTCCTTCTCGCAGCCCAATTCCTCATGGCCGTCGCCATGCCTGTACTAGCCTACTTGGCCGTAGAACCCTTTAGCCGGAAGGCCGCCATCACATGCGGGGTTGTGACGACGATAACGATGCTGCCATTCATATATCAGAAGTGGGTTATGACCGAGCAGCCGTTTCTGTTTTGCACCATGCTTATTGCCTTCCTAGTAGCCCGTCTCTCCATGAGAGGGAGCCACGGCGTCTTGTTCCTAGCAATTACCCTTGTTTCGATCGCGTTGGCCCTCGTTAAGCCCCAAGGAACCTTGATATTTTGGCTAACGGCAATTCTCTGCCTTGTGATGTTGCGGAAACTGAGGCCATGGATTCTCGGCGGCATGCTCGCGTTTAGCGCGGCTATGGCGATGTGGGCCGTCATCGATCGACAGTATCTTCTGCGCGCGGGTGCTTTCCCTGAGATTTTTCCTCCGTCACGGGCAGAACAAAGACTCGGCGAATTGTATTTCGAGCCCCGAATTTATTGTCCGAGCGTAGTAGATGACTGCCCTGCTATTTTGAATGCGCAAGCGGGGCCTGCCTCAGCAGAGCTCTACAAGATCGTCAATGAGTCGATAAAAACTCGGCGGCGCGAACCTCCGACATCGAACGATCTAATGCCGCAAATCTTGTTCTCGAATTTGCCGGAACACGGGTCTGATTCGTTAGAGTCCCGTATTTGGCGACGTCCGCACTTTGCATATTGGCAGTTCATTTCATCTTCAGTCGCTTTGCGATTGGGTGCGAGCCAGCGAGATGAACTGTTCGGTAAGGTGGCGGCGGAGTACGGTAACCGCGGCATAAATGGCGCTTTTCGATTTCTTCGGAACAATCCGACCGCCTTCTTATTCGGCGGTGCGCCAAGGGCTGGAGGCTACAACTTATTCTGGCAGTTTTACGGTCCCGGCCGTTACCTACGAACCCTGGACATCTACCGACCAACGAGACTAGTACGCCCTGAGAATGGCCCGTCTTCCAAGGCTTTGTTCGACGGGCTGAGGGCATATCTAACTGCATTTCCGAAGTATTGGGAACCGTTGTATCCGCAATACGTCGGGCATGTAAATGAGCTGATTGAGGAAATGTTTGAAAGCCCGCGCTTCGAGCATCTATGGCGAATATGGAACATGATGGCATCGCAACTGACCATCGCAAGCGCTGACAAGCTCTTCCGCTCCGTTGTTAAAGAGACGGCGATGCGCCACCCCGAAAGTACCATCATCCTTTGGGACAATGCGTCCACCGCCGCATTTGGGCCCGGATCCAATTCGGACGATGGTTATCGCCTGCTGTCCTTGCCTTATATAGGACAGTCGCAATATGTGCCTGAGGAAATGCCGGCCCGCTTGCGGGAGGAACTCTTGCTCACTGCTCAAAAACCTGTGCCGCTACCCAAGCTTTTCGATTGGCTATATCAGTCCGCGCACGTCTTGAAGCCCATATATTTTCTGATCAGCATTTGTGTCGTACCAGTATTGTGGAACAGTCGAGCGCGCTTGTTCGGGATTTGGTTAATCACCGTAACAGCTGTACAAATCGCGGTTATTGCTCTGTTCGGCACGCCTACAGCCCGCTACATGGACATGGTATTGCTGTTGCCGCTCATGGGTTCAATGTTGGGGATGTGGCTGCTAAAAGAAGAACGGTCAAATAATGCGGAACACCCCACTGTGCAGAAAGCGGTTTAAGGATTCGCAAACCGCTTAAAGATGGAACTAAGTAGGCGGATTGAGTTGATCTCGATCCCGGATGCCCAAGGCAATACGGCGAGACCGAGCATGGCCCAAAAAGGGCCGTAGTGCCACGAAGGTCAAGTACGCGGGGATGGAGCGGAAGTTGTCTCGTACAGTCTTTCCAAGGTGACGAGCGCGATGCGAACCGAAGAGCGGTCGCAACAACGCATACACCAGGATTCCTGCTAAAGCGCGGAACCCGTACTGGGAAGCTTGGCGGTATAGTCTCCGGGCAAGATTTGACGTGTATACCCAGCCGTACTTTTTCTCCCAAAGTAGGAAAACCAGATAGGCGAACCCGCTATCCGTCACGGCCGAGGCCCAAAAGCTCGTCGATACTTTCCCCCACCACCAGCGGATGCCTTTGGGTTCGTCGACGTGGAATATGATAGGTGTTCGAAGCGTTCTGCGGTTTCGTGGAGAACAGATTGAGCGATCGGCGATAAATTCTCGCATGGCGGAAAAGCGCTTTTCCGAGAAGGGGACGTGGATGTCGTATTCCGTGTCGCTGAGCTCACACGAGTAAATCAAATCCGAGTCGCTCACAATATAGGCAGCATCCATATCGCTAAGTGCACGATCGAGTAGGTCGCGGTCGATCGTGTGTGAGGAATTTACGAATTTTTTGTCGGGGAAGACTAGAAGCGGATATAGATGTGTGGCTCGTCCTATAAGGCCGGCTTCCCCAACATGCCAATAGGTATGAAAAGGTAGGAATGGATCGCTAGGCGGGTTCTTCCAAAAGTGTTTCCTCGAGATACGGTGAATGTTTTGTAGCGAAAGTTTCACCAATTCGCGGGGCGGAATTTTGATAGCACCGTCATCTGCTTCCCACCGAGCGTGAAGAGAATGCTCCATTACTTCCTTATTCGTGCGGAAGCCCTCTATCTCAATAGCGCGTTTACCGGATTTAAAAAGCTCGACCATATTCGCCAAGGAACCGTCGGCGAATATCATGTCTGCATTGAGGAAAACCGAGGCGCCGTTCGCTTCGTCGGCCAGCCTGAGCGCCTCGTTATACGCAATCGTCATTAAATCGTACTTCGTCGTGCCGGGACTCGAACTTTTAGCCGCTTGAAAAACGAGTTCCGTATCAACCAGTTCTACACGAAGTAACCGCTCAAGGATCCTGTAAGAGGGGTGGCTTCGGAACGCATCTAGATGTTGGGTGGTAGTAAATATTCTGTATACGCGAGGAACGTCACCCAACGCAGGCAGGTTCCCTGACGCGAATAAAGTTGGCAAAACGGTGTCGAGGAATAACCGGACGTACTCGGCGCCCCAAACGGGGGTCGCGAGGTGTAAGGTGGGTAGATTATCTCGGCTCACGGTTCACCGCGTGGGCAATGCGTGCGAAGAGGCTCGAGCAATCGCGTATGAGAGGTCCCTTTTCGATACGCGAACGGAGGTTCGTCCAGAGCACAAATGGGAAAGCGAAAGCGAGCAGGGGTCCGATCCACAGCAAACTTGGCGCTCCGAACTGGACATAGTGCCTCGATAAGCGAGTCAGAAACACCCGGCCGACGCGTCTGGCGCCTCCGCCGGCAAAGGAAACTACGAGTACGTTCTTTCCCGGAGCAACCCGTGCAGACCCCTCCAGCGCGGCCCTGAGCGCTGCGTCGTCGGGCTCTTCGTTCTCCGTATGTAGGAAAACGTGACATACCACATCTGATTCCGCCGAACCGCAGAAGCGGTCGATCAATGCCGGTAGATTGGCGGATTCCGCAAGGCCTAGGCATATCAAAACGGTCTTGTACGGCTCGGCGCCATCGGCAAGTGGCACCTTCCCGCAGAGCACGTCGATGACCGTCGCCGTCGCTCCCACACCGGCGCTCGGTACGATGGCATCGAAGTACTGCGGCGCTTGCCGGACTATAAGAACGGGCGACGGCGAGCTCGCGATGACGCTCTTGACGCTTGCGCGCAAGTGAACATAGTCGAGCCAGTTTGGATGCAACGGCGTAACCAGCGGTGGGCGTCCGACCAATAGACGATGCAGTCGCAGAATGAGCAGCTCGAGCGCAGACCGTAGAGACACCCTCCATGACGCGACGCGTCCCGGCCGGGCCATTTCCCCAGGCAGGTCCGTCAGCCCTGCATCCTCGCGGAGCGATTTGTAAATAGGAATGGCATCCCGCCAGTACGGATGAAACACGTGCGAAACCGGAGGGCCGAGCAGCCGATCGAGATGGTCAATGTACGCGTTCGCCTGCGCTTTCACGGAACCCAGACGGGCCGGTAAATCCCCCGAGCGGAATATAAGATCATGGCGCGCGGCTCGCCTGTGCTCTTTCGTTGTCCAGGTCGACAGGCGCTGCGCCACTTCAACATCCGTGGCCTGGCCGAGCCGAAGCAGGTCTCGCTCGTCCTCGCTTCGCTGGAGCTCGAGCATAAAAAACTCGTCCGAATCGCTCATCACGACTTCGTCGCCGGAAGGGCACATCTCCGGTATGAACCCATAGTCGCAGTACGAGCTGACGGGTTTGAGAACGCGCTCCGGTTTTAGGCAAAGCATGAAGATCAGGTAAAACCGGCCCACCATGGTGTTTTCGTCCACGGACCAATAGAACTGATTGGGCACTATGGAATGGAACCGATGCTCCGACACCGTCTTGGCCATGGTGGTGGGATGCGGGTTTTTAAGTGCGAGCGCGACAAGTTGCCTCGGCGGCATGGAGAGGGTGCCGCCGCTCACCGCGGTGCGCAATTCCGGCTCCACGATTTCTGCGCTCGCACGGAAACTTGGCGCCAGAACGATGGAACGACCGCCCTTGATATGCACGAGTAAACTTCTAAGCGAGCCGTCGGCAAGCACGAAATCCGCATTCATGAAGACGAAATGTGTGCGGACCATTTCGGCGCCATACGACATGACCGCTCGCGCGTACGCGAGCGTTAAAGCGAAACCGTAGAACTTCGGCGTCACAAGATCGTCGATGGCCATGAAGCGCACCGGGCAGATCTCGCGCAACCTGCGAAAGGCCGCTTGCGCTTCGATAATGGGCACGTCCGCTTGCTTGGTCAGGATTACTACCTCCAGATTGGCGTCCGCGGCGACCGCCGGCAAATTTCCTGGAGCGAGAAAGGATGGCAGCGCCAAGGCGGAAAAACGCTCGATATAGCGTTCGCCCCAAACTACCGTAAGGAATGTTACGTTCCGCCGCATTGTTGACGTCGTTATCCGGCGGCCGACTTCTTCTACGTATCCGGCAGCTCGTTAGAACCAAGAAGAAAATACACGCGGAAAACCGCTCGCCGCCAGTGTCCCGGCAGCCCAATATGCTAGCATTAACAATGGCTTCTTGTTATTTGGGCCAGATTACTCCTACAACGCAACTGATGGCACATGGCGAAACCCGACCCGGTCTTGGTGAGCAGCGTAAAGACGAAGGAACCGCAATATCAGGAATGCCTGGACGCGGCTTCCACCCGGGGATTCGAACGGCTTGGATTACGCAGTAGCCAAAGCTGGCACGATGACCCCAAGCATCTTCTGTTTCGTCTCGCGCGCTACAAGTTCGCCGCGAAAATGCTCGCCGGGAGCGAGCACGTCCTCGAGATCGGCTGCGGCGACGCCTTCGCGACTCGGATCGTTCAGCAGGAAGTCAAAGCCCTGAGCGCGACGGATTTTGACGAGCTTTTCATAAAGGACGCCGAGGCGCGGATGGTGGACCGCTGGCGCTTCAACGTCTTTACGCACGATTTGTTATCGGGTCCAGTCCCCGGCGTCTACGATGGCGTGTTCGCCCTCGACGTCCTAGAGCACATTCCTTTCCAGCACAGTGGGATCCGAAGCTTGGAATTCACGTGACTTGAAGTCGCGGC
>JADMIO011545313.1_pt1 | contig 84286 bp, 83 predicted proteins | sample 8958161 | NCBI WGS metagenome assembly JADMIO01 (sample SAMN16585339, study PRJNA669376) | soil metagenome | isolation source: Crop rotation soil | place: USA: Cullars Rotation, Alabama | collected 2011 | reverse complement strand
GCCGCGACTTCAAGTCACGTGAATTCCAAGCTTCGGATCCCACTGTGCTGGAAAGTCGTATTTAATGATCCGCTTGGAATTCTACCAAAACTAAACACCGTATCAACTAACCCTTCGACTGATATGTCTCTTTTATCTGCTAATAAAACCGCACTAGTGCCTTCGAAACTTTTGATAAACATGGAACTATCTAAAGAAGTATTATATCCTGGTGACGCTCAAAACTTTACTGTTAAAATTTCAGATTCAAATGCAAGACAGGTTGCACCGGCAAATATTAATGTCAAAATTTCTCAAGGTTTAAAAACATTAACGGAATATAACGGTACTTCAGATACTTCTGGTATGTATACCAATTCATGGAATCTGAGTCCAGATTTTCCATCTGGTAATTACGATATACTCGTTTCCGCATCAGCCGATGGCTATGAACCTGCCTCAATCACAGGAAGTTTTCAAGTTCAAAGGCAGCTGTTAGTTGAAGCAAGTTTACTAAAACACCTCGTCGTGCCTGGCGATCAACAGTCCATTGATGTAAAGGTTGTGGATGCCAACACTAAAGCACTGGTATCCGGGGCAAACATAATGGCTAAAATCGGAGAAAAGAATGAATATAACGGGACATCAGACATCTCAGGTACATATTCTCGTGCATGGAACATTACCTCTAATACTCCATCTGGTAACTACGATGTACTTGTTTCTGCATCAGCAGATGGCTATGAACCTGCCTCAATCACAGGAAGTTTTCAAGTTCAAAGACAAATGTTAGTTGAAGCCAGCTTGTCAAAAGATCCCGTAATACCTGGAGAAGAACAAACTATTAACCTGAAGGTTTTGGACGCCAATACACAAGATGCGATATCCGGTGCAAATGTGATAGGGAAGATTGGCGGAAAGAAGTTTTCGGAAATTACAGATGATCTTGGAACTATATCTTACTCATGGCATACCCCTCCTACGAGTGGTGGAAATAGCTATAAAGTGACTCTTGACGTTTCATCTGAAGGTTACCCTAAGCAAATGAAAACCATATCTTTTAACATGGATAAGCCACAAAACCTTTTGGAACCACCAATTAGTAATTATCAAAATAATGTCATTAAGGTTAATGAAGGCAACAACGACTTGAATAACAGTTTAAAGTCTTCGGATGACTCTTCACAATGCACGAACCTTATTTCGAATAATGGGTGTGACATCGATGGTAACAATAAACCTACTAACACTGCTATTGTAGTTGATAAGTCTATTATTGATGATAAACCTGCAACTACTCCTGGTACCAATGATAAACCTGCAACTACTCCTGGTACCAATGATAAACCTGCAACCACTCCTGGTACCAATGATAAACCTGCAACCACTCCTGTTACCAATGATAAACCTGCAACCACTCCTGTTACCGATGATAAACCTGCCGCCGCCAATAACGAAGTTGGAAGCTCTACTTCAGGAAATGATCAAGATGAAAAAAATGCCCTCGATTTCCTAGCGCCAGTCTATTGAGGCGATATTCGCAATTAATTTCATAGATACAATCTCTCATCTTTATTAGAAACACGATGTTGGTATAATGTTGGTATATTACAAAGCAAGAAAAGTCATGCGAATTCAAAAAATTTATGGATAGTTTGAAAATGAACTTGACTAAGACTGAAATAGAAGGTTATTGAACGGATGTCAAATTTACTTGTGGGTTTAAATCGACTGGTTTCTCAAATTCTAAATCATGGAGATTTAGTAAATTTTTCAATAGTATCCTTGTGTTGTGGAAATTTTCTAATTAGCACTTTTCTTTTACCAATTTTCCAATCTTTGTAATCAAAGCCTGGAGATACTGTGCATCCCACCAGTGAATAGGATTTCTTTTCATTCAAGGAGACAGCAAACCAACAATTTGACTTTACCGTAATTTGGAACCGCTCTCCGGCGTCTAAACTTGGACCTAGAACAGATTTTTTCAAATTGCCTTTTGAATCAATTATATGCAATGTCAAACTGCTGCCTGAGTAGAAATGCCAAATTTCGTCTGACTTCATAATATGAAATGCTGCAAATTGTTTTCCAGTTAGTAAATAATAGATTACTGTACATGTAGACCTATGTCCACTATAACCTGATATGTTAACAACCCTATCAGATTTGTAGGTGTTCGCATAGTATCCACCTTCAGGATGCTTTACAAGTTTGAGTTTACTTATCCAAAATTTGGCAAGTTTATTCAAGATGTTTCATGGACTAACACTTTTGACTTAATCCAATATCTTTAGTTTTATTGACCAAGTCTCATTTTCGTATCAATCCGTATCGTACGGTGAAGTAACAATGTGTTTTGATATTTTAAATCTGACTTCTCATCTATAATTTTCGAGGTCAGAAACGGGAATTTTTAGCTCGCTAGGAACTGCAGAGAAAAATGATTAACCTCTTTCTTATTCGATCATAATTGACATATCGGATATTTTTCTGAACAATAGTCTATCTCATTGTTCGGAATCAGGTTTGGCCCAATTTAAATAGATTTTCTTATTTCAATTCATTTCACATGCCGGGAATTAGTTAAGGAGATTCTTAAAGGAAAATATTATATAACTTAGATGTAGAATATATGCAGTTGATAATGGCGATACAATTTATACTTCTAGGGTTTATGATCACTGTCTCTGCTACTTTGGCCCATTTGACTCTTGGAGATGTAGGCCATCAAAGTAACTCAACTGTCAGCGGAGTGGGTGATACAAACAAAGATGTATTTGCGTTATTACAACTTGAAAAAGACGTCGCAAAACACGAAGGGTCCTTAAAAGAGTTACATTCTGGCAGCAAGAGCCCATTCGATTTGTTAGGAGAAGTAAAGGATGAAGGAAAATTTACTCCAGAATCTGGAAGTTTTCTACCTGAATACGATGATACCACAAAAGATAACAAGTGATGAAAGTATTTAATAAATACAATAAAAAGTGGAATTTGGGTTTAATCAAAAAATCTAATTAGCATAAATTTTGTTACCTCAAAAAGTAAAGTAACCTATATTATCTGATTCGTCATTTAGTGATGAGGATGAGCAATTGAAGAGTTCGATATGAGTATCTTTCATAGTGTAATTTCTAATAGAATCTGAAATCACAAAATATTTATTATATGAGGATAAACGGAAGTCGGACCTAACGTTGAATAATATATTTAGAAATTTAGGTTATGTAATTGGTTTTACATCAATTCTCCTAATTTTATCATCAAATTTACTGATAAATAATCAGAAAATCTTAATGGCCTATCCACCATTGGACAAAATTTCCTTCGATGATCTGAACAAGTATTTGATTCCCGTACAAGGTCATGGAAATGGACTTGGGATACCATTTTTGGATTCTAATCACAACTTGGATGTATTAAAAAGTAAATTATGTGATGGAACTCAGGACAGTCGTGCTGATAATAAATTAGGAATTCCATTCTTGTGTAATCCATCAGAAGGTCTTGAAGATAAATCAACTAATAATCAATTCAATGGGGATACTTCAAACAAATTAGATGAAAAAATGGAGAAGTTAAAGGAAAAACTTGATAGTTCTATATTCAATGACAACAAGAATGAAAACTCAAAATCAGATCGCACACAATTGAATCCCGAAGTAAAAGACGATGATAAACAAAACAACAATGATGATAACAATCAAAATGACCATAAAAAGAATGATAAAAATCAAGGTAATAACAACAATGATGATAAACAACTCAACACCAATGATGATAGCCAGGGTAACCACAATGATAATAATATTCAACGTTACTTCAACGATAATAATATTCAACGTTACTCCAGTGATAATAACAATAACCATCAAGGTAACAAGAACGAAAAAAATAATGACAAGCAGGATAATGATAATGGCAACAACGGTCTTGGAATTGCTGGACTAGATTTGAATATCAGCAAAAAACTAGCTGCCGTAGATGATAAAATTGATAATTTAAAGAATAAGGTAACCAAAGAAAATAATAATTTTCTCTTTGCACAACAGGAAGACAATAAAGCTAAAGAAAATAATCTTAAAAATCAAGATAAAAAGAATGGGAACAACGAAATTGGTGCACTGAACCTGAATATTTTGAATGTCAAGGCAAACTTGGATAAGAAAATTGAAAAATTAAAAGATAAAATTGAAAATGATAAGGACAACCAACGCCTGGTTGAACATAGGCATGAGAACGAGGCCAAAGACAATGATGAAAATGATGATGATACCAAAGAAGGAGATGGTGAAACCTATGACGGCTACCGTTTCAATGGAGATAATGATAATGGTAAAGATAATGGTAAGAATGATAATAACTTTAATTTTGCGGCAGCAGGTGATTATGGATGTTCAACAAATACACAAAACACGGTTTCAAACATGGAGAGCAAAAATCCAGAATTAGTCCTAGCCCTGGGAGATCTATCATATCATAGTACTGCCGATTGTTGGTTTGATATAATGTCCCCTCTTAAGGGCAAAATGATGATTACCTTGGGGTATCATGATATCAAAGATGGAGCAGCAAAAATGAACCAATATGTAAAGACCTTCGAATTGAATAAACCATACTATTCCTATGATTACAAACACGTTCATTTCCTTGTCATGGCTTCATTGTCTGATTATAAAGAAGGCTCCGAGCAATACAACTTTATCAAACAAGATCTTGAAAAGGCATCCCAAAATAAAGATACTAACTGGATAATAGTAAGTACTTATAAGCCACTTTATTCGTCACCCTCAGAACATCCGGCAGATGATTCATTAAGGGATACCTACAATCCACTCTTCGAAAAATATGGTGTTGATCTAGTATTAAACGGACATAATCACAATTATCAGAGAACATATCCATTGACATATAATCCCAATGAAAGTGCACAGCCGATAACGACTAGTGAACTTAGTACAGCATACAACAAAGGTAATGGTGGCATAGTTTTTGCAACTGTTGGAACGGGTGGAGAAAACTTCTATTCATTGGAGGGCAAAAATCCATATGTTGCTAATCAATTTGCTGGGAAATTCGGATTTTTAGATATAGATATTAGTAACGCAAATCCTCATGCAAAGCTGACTGGAACTTTCTATGATAATAAGGGCAGTAAAATTGCAGATGAATTTACGATTGAAAAAGATATAAAAGATACAAAGAGCGATTTATCTTATAGTTAGGCCGCTTACTGCTCAAATCAATCAAATTACACTTGAATACTATCATTTAGTAACTCAATATCGCTGGTATAAATTCACAAACTAAAAAAGACCTAACTGTCCACTATGAGAGTACGATCTCTAGTGAACTTTAAGACAAATAAATTTCTATTTCTTAGCCTTATCTAATCTTTCTGAAACATCTTGCCAGTTTATCACATTCCACCAAGCAGATACATAGTCAGGTCTCTTGTTCTGATATTTGAGATAATAAGCGTGCTCCCATACATCGCATCCTAAAAGTGGTATCAAACCTTCTGTTCTTGGACTTGTTTGGTTTGGCATTGATTTGTACTCTACTTTCTTGCTTGATGGGTTATACACGAGCCATCCCCATCCACTACCTTGAATTAACACTGTAGTTGAGGAGAATTTCTCTTTAAATGCAGTAAAGCTTCCAAATGATTCATTAATTGCATTTGCAATAGACCCGCTTGGTTCACCACCTCCATTTGATTTCATATTCTGCCAAAAAATGCGATGGTTATCAAATCCGCCGCCATTGAAATTGATAGCTCCCTTTTGATCTACTGGTACTTGATCGATATTGGTCAATATTTCTACTATATCCTTGTTTTGAATATCAGATGGACATTTCTCGAGTGCAGCATTGAGCTTGTCCGTATAAGTTTGGTGGTGTTTCGTATGATGTATTTCCATTGTCTTTGCATCAATATGTGGTTCTAAAGCATCGTAACTATATGGTAACGGAGGTAATTCATATTTTCCCATATGTCTATTTTTTCTTTGTAATTATTAACTTTTACGTTATGAAAAATATTAATCATCTTACAAACTGAAGTAAGAAAACATAATATTTATGAAATAATTTTACACGATGTCAATATTCGTTTTATCTATAAGGTTTAGTACTTTTATCAAACAAGAATGTTGGAATTACCTTAACCTCTAGTCACTGGCTCCCTAGTTATCCGATTCATTATTATTTGATATAGAATCTGAAGGTGGTGGCGGTACTGCCTCATCTGCTTGATTAGATTCAGCAAGAGATCTACTCAGTGAAGCAAATGAGGTCTCATTATCTGATGTTGATGATTCATCATCAGATTCATCTGGTAATGTAACATTAGCTATTGAACTGTTTGATAGTGAACTGTTTGATATTGATTTATTTGTCTGGGAAAACGAATTTGTCGCAAAGGTCGAAAATAGAAGCATTGCAAATGCCGCTAAAGTGACAAAAAAACTCATTCTAACATAACTCATAAAGTTATCTATAATCATATGACGCAATATGAATATAAAGTAGACTATTTTTCCCTCTATTTGACTTAAATACGCATGATAAAAGCGCGCAACTCGATATTCTCAATTTCTTGAAATGGAAAAAGGTGACTACAAAATTACAATTAGCAATCCTGAACTAACTATGAGAACAAAATGACATTCACTGTAATTCCATATAAACTCACTAGCTAAAAATCAAATTTTACATGTTAGTTTTAATATATGATCAAGGGGAATGATAATTTGCTAATAATAATTACCTAGTTTAGGACCTATTTTTCAATTAGTCCATCTTTTGTGTAGATGGTTCTGTCTGTTTTTCTTTGCAAGTTCTTGGTTATGAGTGATAAAGATAATATTGCGTCTAAATTTACTCGATAATATTTTTCGCAAATCAAATACTCCATTACCTGTTTTGGTATCTAAATTTCCAGTAGGTTCATTGGCCAAGACCATGGTTGGATTATTTATTAACGCACGAGCTATCACGACTCTCTGTTGCTGTCCCCCACTGAGGTTTGAAGTTAATGTTTGTATCCTAACATTAGACTTCATCTTTCAATGTTTTAAGCACATTAGAGTTTGGGTCTACCGGATCTATTTGTTCATTTAAATAATCTATAAAATTTGTAGCAGTAACTATACCCACAGTTTTGTTTCCATCTACAACGATAAGATGTCTTACCTTTTTTTGTAACATTAAGTTTGCTGCTATTTCAATAGATGAATTAACGCTAATTGTTAGAAGTGGAGATGTCATAAGATGAAGAATCTTGAATTCTTTACTCAAGACATCATGAATACATACTCCTCTAGTTATATCCCGTTCAGTAACGATACCCATGGATTTTCCTTCTTCGTCTACCACAAGCAGTGAGCTTACATTCTTATCTAGCATCTTCCTGGCAGCTTCTTTGGCACTTTGAGATGTTTGAATAATTTCTATTTTGGTTGTCATTATTTCGCTTACTTGCTTTGACACAGCAATTTATTGAGTTTAAGTTTAATATATTTTAATTCTGGACCAGTCTCTTAATATCAATACAACAATTATCACGGAAATCAAAATGGAGAATTATTTGTCGTCCATTTATTAAAATCGTCTTCAAATCCGAGTAGATTCAATAAAGCTGCAATTATACTTCAACGGGAGTTAGACAAATCAAATTATAACATAGTATGTATTTTGTTTGCGTTATTACCTCAATACATATGAGTCTTGCAACATTGTACTCATAATTATCAATTTTATTATAAACTGACAATATTTAATAATGATTGATACGTCATTAAATTAACTTAGTCAACTTGGATAACAGTAATTCAGAAGAAACAGATTCTAGTTCTGCGGATTCAGATCCGCCTAGCTTTAAAGAAAATAAGACTTTTTCTGGCCATGTGAATGAAGGAATCATGGCAGGACAACGAATAGCAAAGATTTCAGTAATAACACTAGTGGGAATTGGGATTGTTGAAATAATCATGGGTCACATTAGTGGAAGTGTAGTGGCCACAGCAGATGGAGTAGATTCCATGTCCGATGCTATGATATCTCTTATCGTACTGGTTGGTTTAAGATTCGCTAGAAGACCAGCAGATAGGAAGTTCCATTTTGGGTATCATAAGGTAGAAAGCTTTGCCGCACTTATCGCAGCAATGGGAATGATTGTGATAGGCGCATTCATAGCTTATCATTCTTATGATGGACTCATTAATCCTAAAGAAATCCAGCAACCTATACCTACTATGATTGTACTTGGAATTGCCGGTGCCATTTCATTGCATAGGGCTTTTCAGATGCGTGGTATAGCCAACAAGTACAATTTGCTTTCCTTGAAGACTGACGCAAAGAATTCAATTAAAGATGGTTCTGCTTCCGTTTTAGGTTTCTTAAGTGTGCTTATTGCAACACAGTTGGGGATTCTACAGGCCGACGCCATAGGAGGACTCGTAATTGCCGGATTCATATTCTCTGTAGCGTATGTATCATTAAAACAGTCGTCGCTGATCCTCGTTGATGCTTGGCAGAATCCAGTAAGTACAGAATATATGAAAAAGCTGGTCGAGCAAAAATTCAATGGTGATGTGAATGTGAGGTCTATCAAACTTCGTCAGACGGGAGCCATTTCGCGCGCCGAGATCCATCTCGAAATAGATGGCAACAAACCATTAACTGAAGTAGAAATGTTGTTACTTAATACAGAAATGACGGTTAAATCAAGCATTCCTAATATGGGTACAGTTGTGGTCATTCCTCATTCCAAACTCAGAAAATTCTAGTGTTAGTGAATATATTTTTCACGTATCTTACTGATTGCTAATAATATTTAATCTTCATTCATTTTTTAGTATAATGGTTACCTTTGTTTAGTAAGTTATTTAAGCCGAAATATTTCTAATTAATATCTATATTAATAAGAGATTGAACTATCGTATCTCAATAGTATCAACAAATTAAAAAAATGACTATCCTCACTCGTAGGATTCTAAAATATCAGAATCCTATCTGTCTATCCAATAAAAGTTGTAGGTGGAATTGCAAAATACCTCACGACGTTAAACTGTGGAACTGAAATAGGTGAAACATGTTAAAATGACACTTTGATTGTAACCTGTCTTGCTTGCCTAACTTATTTTCATGGGCGTCTAATCAAAGTTGGCCCTTACAACTGAGAAAGCCAATCCCTCTTCGTACAAGCCTTTTGATACAGCCTTGACAATTCCTTGTTCTACAACTTTTAATCTATCTTTATCTGAATAAATATCATCAGGGATTTCTATCTTTATCTCCATTTTGAGTAATAATTCTCTACTTTTACCAATAGTCTAATATGTCGATCAAACTTTAATAGTAAAGCTGAGCTTGAGTATCACTTTATTGTAAACGTTATCTCCAGGCCTTTGCTTTTTGAATAACTATATCTAAAAGTGTTTTTAGAAGTTATAGGAAAGCTGCTCAATTGATCTTGCTTGCATATTGGACAACTATATTCTACTTCAGATATTTCTGACAACTCTCCTAGGTATTTCTTGTTAATACAAGTGACGGCCCAAAGACACCGGTCACATAATAGAAATATCTTTTCATCAATTTTATGACTTAATGCTTTCATAAGAGGTTCAGTCCCTACCATCAGCTTTACGAGACAATTATGCGTATTATTTAGCTTTCTCTCGATATTTTAGATTGCTAACACGAAGTCTCAATCGATTTTTGAGATTTGGTTTAGATTAAGACTTATTCCAACATTTCCCAATTTCATTCATTAAAAAATATCTAAAACGTAAATGGGTTATCATGGGACTAAATCCGATCTTGTGGTACTTACACAGATTTTCAAATCTTTTTGAACGACTAGCCGTAGTCGTAAAAGCCTTGCGAGGTTTTTAAGGAATGTTGTGATGATATAAACATGGGAGACGATAAAAAGAAAGAGACAAAAATTGAAAAGAAAGACGAATTTGGCAACGTGATAGAGAAACAAGAAATAGAAGAAAAGGAAGAGGATTAGTAATCCCTAACGTTTGCTCATGTCGCCAAACTTCGGTTCCATTTTTCTCAGTCCACAACTGAAATCTCTGATTCTCCTTCAGATTAAGAATCGATGTTCCAACAATTATTCCGATTCAATGTTTTATTTTCTTAAAAAAATCATAAAATTTTAACCATTTTTATTATCATATTTTCAGCGACCATACTGTAGTTTCTAGAGGTATTATTGTTTTTGACTTGCTAAACTAATGTTAAAATTCTCACTTGAGTTAGTCGGGACTTCAACATTAAAGCTGGTGAGCACCGGGATTATGGGAGTGAAATTTATTCCTTCTAACTTCACTGATATCTTATAGATACCAGTTTCATTAAATTGGTAGGATGTCAAGATGGTTCCGCTTATTGAGTGATATACTGAATCTCCATACTTACTAGATAACTTGAATAATTCAACATTGTTTTTTTCTATAATAAGGTCACAATCCACATGCCGTAGCCTAGTTTGATTGTTCATAAGATTATCGAACAAATCGATTCTAAGAAAGGTAACTTGTCCTTTTTTTGCTTGCTCCGGACTATATTCAAGCTCTACTAGATATTTTCCATCATGTGTAGTGCCTTTAACACTTTTTATCTTTGCATTATTCATCGCAAATGGGTTGTTGGCAATCAAGGAATAGGCGATATGACTATTACTAAGAACGATTATGAATTGTAAAAAAAATACAATTACATAATAATTTAAAATTTTCACATAGGTTATTAGGCAAAACTTCTATTTCACTCTTTGGAAGTTGACTACTGGATACTTAGATTAATTAAATGGATGGGTGCGGCAATAATCGGTTACCATTGCATTAATGAAGACGAATGCACTTTATTCTAACGGACGTTTTGGTTTCGTTGTAAGAATCTTTTCACTAGGCCAATTGTAAATTACCAAATGAGATTAAAATTTAGCTATTTAAAATACTGATTCTCTGCTACATCAATCCAATAAGAACCATATTTGATTGAAGATAGTTACTTACGGAAAGTAAAGTAAATATCTTTTATTGCTCGTGCAGCCAAAACATTGAATTATCATGCATAGCATCCATACCATCTCCCAATCATGAGTTTCAGATTGCCTATACGCACTCGAGATAACGCTATTTATCACGTTACTCTTCATTTAACTGACATTAGTCCGTAAATCAAACATCTTTCGACCTTATGCAGTCAAGAAAATTAATATTACCGTAAGCAAATTTCGACTTTTCTACATAATTACCAGAGTATAATACATCATTCAATACATGATTCGATTGATGTACCACAATACTATTATTATATTAACTACTAAAAATTCAAAATGAAATCAGTTTTACATTTTTCGATACAGCTAATGTTATTACTAATTGGATCTATTTTGAATGCTAACAATGTTTTAGGTCATACTTTTTCTGGGGATGAAAGCGCATCTTTCCTCGCCGGTGTTGAGATGACAAAAATAGAGTTAAAATTGGCAGCAGAGCAAGCGGTCTCTAATGCTACCAATGCCAAGGAACATGCTGACCATTTAACTGAACACATTACAGCAAATGATACAAAAGAAATTAAAGAAAGAAATTCGAGAGTGGCCGACGAACTCAATAAAACTTTGACTGATTTTGTTAATACGATCAAATCCAGTTCTCCCTCACAATCTGATATTAATACCAATGTTGGTAATATCAATGATATCCTGTCTGAAGTAGTAAGTGCTAGGATTGATAAAGAACAACTTGATAATGTTACTGTTAAGGCACTAGTAGTAAATAATCTGGTAGGTGAAGGTTTAGAGCATTACGGCAGTGCACTCGGTATGGCGGAAGAAGGACATGAAGAGGACGGAGGTAACACCACGTCCTCAGAACATACAGAAAACCAGAATAATGAAACAGCAACAATCGTAAATATGGCAGATTATCAAAGTGCGCAGGCAGCTATCTCTCGTGCAATAGACCTATATAATGAAATTAAACCTGCTGGTGATTCGAACTCTAGTCAATTGATAGACTCATTGAATACACTAAAAACCAAGATAGTTAACAAGAGCGCCTTTGATGAAATTGACAAAGTTGTAGACGATAAAATTACGCCTATGCTTAACGATATGTTCAAGTTAAACTTGGCAGAGGAAGAAGAGCATTCTGAAGGTGGAAACCATAGTCAAGAAGATACGCACGGACAAGAAGAACACGGTACGTCTCAAAATGAAAGTCATGAAGCAAATACTGACTGATGACCTCACTACCTCTTTTCCACATTGTTTTATTATTTAGCTTTGTTCTGATCTTAAAGATTCCTTTGAGTACTAGTGGCCTAGTTTTTGAAAATAATCCTTTTTATGGATTAAGCAATGCTCCAATTAGATCTATCGAATCCATTACAGAAGACAATTTGATAAAAGTCAAATTAGAGTATGCTCCTTCAACGATTCAAGTTGGTTCTCCAGAATTTTTCAGGGTAACTTTAATTCATAATGAGAAAAATGAAATAGTATTGCATGCGGACACAGATATTGTGATATCTAAAAATGGTAAGGATCTTTATAAGGCATCGAGTGGATTCTCTCAGCCTTTTGTTCACACTCCAAATGGAATAGTACTATCATCTTACAAATTTCCAGATTCAGGACAATATATTCTTTCAACGAAAATACTGGGAATAAACTTCATGCCAATTAATCCAATACAAGTTGATTTCGTAGTTAACGTTACTGAATCAAATGACAAATACAACATAGAGATAGGTAAATGAATATGCTATTATTAATGACTTGTTGCACTTATTTAACCCCTTTTTATAGCCCTGGAGCCATTTCTTATTATAGATTAGTTTTAAATTACTGGCTCATCTTTAGGAGTATAGATAAATGAATCGAAATTTCGTCGGATCTCAAAAAAATGTAATTCATTTTTTAGCTATTTGCTTCGGCTTGCTTTTTTCAAATTTCGTGTATACTTCACAATCTTCAATGGTATATGGACATCTATTCACAAGAGACCAGACTGGAACATTTGTTTCCATTGTTGACCAAGTCCAGACAGAATTAGAGCTGGTTGCAGCAAATGAGGTAAACAATAACTCCTCACTTGCTCAAAATCATGCAGCAAAGGCTTCTTCACTATTACCCAGAGTGATTGGAGAGATAGGTGAAGACAGTCCTCAACTTGTAGGCGAATTGATGAGAACTGTATTTGGAATGGAAAACATTTCATCAACTACATACAATAAATCGCAAAATATCACTAAAATAGTCGATGCTCTGAATGAAAAGCTGGATAATGCAAAAATTATTAGGATAGCACAGGTGCAACCAAATTCTAACTTTCTAGACAAGGTTACAAATTTTCTAGGCGGTTTAGCTGGTGGGAACAACGCAGAAACGTCGACCGAACAAGTGCAGAATTCAAGGATAGATGCATTAGCCTTTGCAGAGCTTACGGATGCAGTGTTATCAAATTATGGTAAAGCATACAATGTCGGATTTGATATGACAAACATGTCAAACATGGTAATGGCGTCTAGCAACGCAAGCTCTGGTCCTATGTTCATGAACAGTACTGTTAAAACTAACAACTCTGATACCGGGAGCACAAATTTGAGTACGAACATGAACATGAACAACATGAACAACATGAACAACATGAACATGAACATGAACATGAATTCTATGAATAATTCATCCAGTAATATTCCCGGAAACAAGGGCAAAATGGACAATGGATACCAATTGATTCACATTGCGGACTATCAGTCTGCCCAAGCGCTGGCAAAAAAGGGATATGCTTTCTTTAACTCCGATCTCAGACATATGGCAAATAATAATAAAGTAGTTTTTGTCAATAACTTGGAAAAAGGTCTAGTGCACCTAAATAATTCAATTGCAAACAAGGTATCACCTATTGAAATTATGATGATAGTACATACGGAAATTCATCCTAACTTATTGGAAGCATTTAATTTGGAATTGCGCAAATAAAAAAATAACCTGTCTTCAAATGAAGCATAATTAATTCGATAATTTGCAAATAGACTTAATTCTTTAATTCAGGTACTTTCTTTTCCATATAAATCCCAAGTTCCTTTAATGTGGTAACAACTGTCGGAATGTCTAAGTCAACTTGCATGGATATGAATTCTACATCGATGTTAGATGCGTACAAGTTTACAATGGCATCCTTTTTATCTTGTGGTACCATTTTGTATCAATATTGAACCTATGCACGTAACTTCGGCATTGTTTAATAGAGTATCGGGCTCTCAAGTAACTTAGTTCAGTAATGCTTATCAATATTATTACGTCAAAGCGATCCACTTTTAGGCAAATTATCTATGTGATACCAACTTGGAATCATCAAGCGATTTGGATACCTTAGGGTATAAGTTGTTTAACTAGCGCTAAATAGAAATATTATGGATTTCCTGAGCTTTGCCTTGCAAGAACAAATCCGTGCAAGAGTAGGTAAAACTCTTGAAGATGGAATTCAGCTTAATATGTCCACCGAAGAATCGAAAAAATTCCTAAGGAGACATGTCAACACCAAAACAAACCTTGTAATTTTGATAATAGACATTAACAATTCAACGCAAATGAGTCTTACCTTACCAGAATTTAAATTCGCTCAAATATTACAAACGTTTGCACAGGAGGTAAGCATTGTCGTGTCTGGTTATGGTGGTTTTGTTTTTAAATATGAGGGGGATGCAGTAATCGTAATTTTTCCAGCAGACTACGATGAAATCAAGGCTTGCGAAAATGCGTTAAATTGTTCGAGCGCCGTTCTTGAAATTGTAAACAATGGCATCAATCCTATTTTTAGGAAAAATGACTTGCCGGAAATTACCGTAAGGACAGGATTAGCTTTTGGACCAGCCTTGGTAGTACTTTATGGACAAAGTTTAGAGAAGGCCCATATTGATATAACGGGTTCCAGTATCAGTCTAGCGGCCAAGATAGCCTCTATATCCAAACCAAATCAGGTTTTGGTAGGGGAGCATTTATACAATATCATGGTATCTTCTAATGATAAAGGTTCCTTAAACAAGATAAAGTTCAATGAGGTACGGTTGGATCCGATAAAATGGAAATACCTGTCTCAATCTGATCCTCAGAGTTTATACCATGTTTATGAATATTCCATAAATTAAGTCTATTAAACAACTGGTAAATCCTGATTTCCCTCTGCTTTAGGATATGATTAAACATTACCAAAATCATCATTAAGTCAGGTGCGCCATCTACTGATTTTTGAAAAGCTATTGTTGATTCTATTTTCAGGTATTTTTTTTCTTTGGCAAGTTTGATAATCACAAAAATAATTCGAATGTGTGACAACTGCACTGGTTACTGGAAAAAGTATAACCCCTTGAATTCTGTTAATTTGCAATAATGTTTTCTAATTTCCGAGCAGGGTTAATGCAATCTTTACCTAGTAAAATGATTTGTCTTGACTAAATTTCTTCTCCAGTTCAATTTTCCAAATAAAATTTCTAATAAAGCAAACGCGGAAGATGAATATAGAAAAAGTATTGCAGGTAGTTATATCGCTGTAATAACAATTGGAAAAATTAATTTTGTCCTCTGGCCTGAAGAAGTAAGCTTTCAAATACCTTGATACTTTATCCTATTTATCACAAGAAATAAAAATTTCTGCAACCAAATCGAAAACGGCACAGACGTTACTATAAAGGAAATAACTGGGAAATGATATTGATGATATTTTGAAGCGCCATTCTTTTTCATAAGCGTGAAATTCATTGATTAACACCATATTGTTTGGATTTGGATTGTTTGGATTTGGAATCTTTCTTATCGAAATTGATGGTTTCAGTGGTGTTCAGATTTTCACTTTGTTTGATACTTACTTCAAGTACACGAATCTATTAACAGTTTGGGGCCAGTGGGATTTGAACCCACGACCGCCAGCGCCCCAGGCCAATACCTCAGCGAGACTAAGTAATTTCAACAGAGATGGTATCCTTGACCAAGCTAGACGATGGCCCCTACGACTTAGACAAATGGAGTTCTTTTTAAATGTAGTATTATCCTAAAAAGATGATTACGGTTACGAAATTTTGTCCTGTTGCATGACAAGTACCATTGATTAGATGAATTCAAATTTTATTAAATGAACCATTTAAATTCAATAAAATAGAATATTTTATTACCACAAGATAAAAAATGGATTACTCTAATTATCTCAAAACACTCTATGATTATGAAAAAAAAGAAGTAGGAACAGAAGAAAGATCGATATTGCTTAAGGTGATTAACAGTGTAGATATTTCTGCGCAAATAGGATCTTACCTGAAATTGAGAGACAAGAACCAACTAGGGGATACGTCAACTGTTTCCAGATTAATGGGACTCAAACTCCTCACAGAAAAAAAGGGGTTGATTCTAAGGGGAATGAGAAAATATCAACTGACCAGTACCGGACTTTTCTATGTCCTAACTGAAACCATGAGTTATCCCCCAAGCCTTTTGAAGAAATATAGTGATGATCCAATTCTTAAGACTTTGTTGTTTCAGTATTTTGAAGCAGATACAATAGCGTCCAGCACTGCGCGATTTTATTCGATAATAACTCAGTACCTAAAACAATGCTGTAGAATTACTCTGAACTGGCTTGAGGATACACAGAACTCCGATGAGGATCGTAAAAACAAAATGATGAACCAGCTATTACTAGAATTGGCATTAAATGCAAAGTTATTGGCGTTCAGGATAATCATTATGTATTCTGATTCAACCATACTCTCACTAACTCCAAAATCTAAAACTGGTGACCCTGATGTTGCGTATTATGAATTAGAAAGTAATATGAGAGAGATTCTTATCAAGGACAGTAAATTCACTGATCATCTACACAAAACAAATGCAGATTTTAAGAGCGGATTTAAAGAATTTACTCACAGTAGTTAGCATTAGCATACACTTTACATGCCAATGAATTTCATCAGCTATTGTTTCATGTCATTCGGTCTTGTTTCCAAGGTAACATTAACTTCTTGCGGTTTACCATCTCTCAATATACCGACACTCATAACGTCACCGTTTTTCTTGTTGTTCATGATGTAAGTCGAAAGCTCCCTCAAGTTGTCGATTGGTTGCTTATCTGCGCTAATAATGATATCGCCTCCTAATTCTACTTGGGTTCCGTTTATTTCTGTAAGTATATAACCACCTTTCAGTCCAGCCTTATCCGCGGGTCCTTCAGAAATAATCCCAATTACCAAGATTCCGGTGCTTTGGTTAACATTTAATTTGGATGCAATATCTGCGCTCATATCAATACCATCAATCCCTAACCATAATGGTGATACATTAAGCTGCAGTGGTCTTTCAGCCAAAACAACGTTTATTGTTTTGAGTTTACCATCTCTTATAACAGTCAAGTTTACACCTTGACCGACCTTTTTCTGCTGTTCCAGATATACTAGTATGTCATCAATCTTTGAAACATTTTTGTTGTCAATTTTTATGATTACATCCCCAAACAGTTTTGTTTTTCTTCCGTTAATGTCAACTTGCTTGTCTCCGCCTTCGATTCCGGCCTTGGATGCAGGTCCGCCAGGACTAGTATCTATTACAAGAAATCCTTTTGTTGTATTTAGTTTCATAGCCGATGCAATTTGTTCATTAACATCTATGCCTGAGATTCCAATCCAAGGATGCTTGTAGGTATGTTGTGAAATCAATATTGGTACAACTCTTTGAAGAGTGCTTGATGGTATGGCAAATCCGACTCCGGAATATTCACCTGTTAGCGAAAAAATCGCACTGTTAATACCAATAACCTGTCCTTTCAAGTTAAGCAATGGCCCTCCGGAATTTCCTGGGTTTATGGCAGCATCAGTTTGAATTATTTCGGGTATCGAAAATGAGGTAGGAGGCACCAACGTGTTACTTTGGTCAGGCATTAGTTCCGGGCCTTGCGGACCTTCAGGATTTTGAGATGGAATAACCCTTCCTAATCCGCTAATTATTCCTTCAGTCATAGAACCAGATAAACCGAACGGGTTACCTATCGCAATTACGTGCTCTCCAATCTTAATATCTGAAGAGTTACTAAGTACAAGGGGAATCATAGATTGATTTTTAGGATCTTGAATCTGTAAAACTGCTAAATCGGAAAAGGGATCACTGCCGACTATTTTCGCCTTAAAGGATCTTTCATCTAAAAAGGTCACAGTAACATTATTTGCATTAGTATCATTGTAGGATCCGCCACGAACCACATGATCATTTGTGATAATATGCCCTGAGGTGTCAAACACAAAACCAGAGCCCAACGCAGAGGAACGTGGATCCTCATTAGATACAGTGATTTGCACTACAGAATTCTTCACTCTTTCGAATAATTTGGGCAATAGCGAATCATCTGATGCTGTAGTTTGTGCATAAGCGCTCGTGGAAATAAAACCAAATATAAGCAAAAGCGAGATTGGAATTAGAACATATGATTTAGAAATCTTAATTTGAGATAAACCATTCGTTTTAAAAGTATCCATAAAACAATTCACACCAATTTGTACTCTAAAAAGTTAATTTATATCTATTGTTTTGAGAATTCTGAGCAAATTCATACAATAATGGTGGGATTCTGTTTGCTTAAGTATTAGTTTAAATACATCGGTAGGCCGAAAAGAATCTTCTTACATATGATTTCTTTTGCTTATTTATCTTCTAAAAAAATTAGTGGAAATTTATGTTAAAAATGTTGGTTACCATATATAAGTAATAACATGATTACGAATACAATAGGTACCGAAAATAATGGATAGAGAAGTCGAAAGAATAGTAAAATATTTGGTGGAGGATAGGACCGTCCTAAAGTTACTCCGAATATTAGAAAGGCAAGAAAATCATCGATATTATCCCTTAAATGATGATGATACAGGACTATCTTATTATTCTAGAAAATATAAGACATGGGTACTGCACAATAACCATTATCAGTTAAATTAATAATCAATCTGAAAAAAACTTTCGGACAATTGGCTTATTAGAAATAATTAATGAAATTTGATAAATATATTGCCGATGCAATTGTAGTCTCTAGACCAAGTATTGAGAACTAGTATTACATTTACCAGTTTGGGGATACAACTCCTGAATTAGAATGTAAATTTATGTGAAAAGATAGTATACTAGAATACATAAATTTTCTCGAAAATCTCTAATGAAAAGTATTTGTTGATTTCTCTTGTAGTCAGGATATGGATTTAGGCGTATTGGTTTACTAAAATAGTTTCAGTTCGAATTACATAATTGTTACTTTCATAAAGTTTAAACGTAATGGCGATGAATATCCGATATCGTCTATACAAGGAGATAGATGTAACAAAAATTGGTTGGTGCTTTATACTTGATATTGGCACCAACCTGCTAGTCTAATTTTGCACTTTCCATGATTATTTGCTTTATAATATGAAATAAATTAAATACCCATTGTGGACGTATCATCGTATCAATGAATGAGGAAGATAACGGTCATCCAAAAAGCCATATTCTAGAACTCGAGAAGATGAATATTAATTTTGGAAAGATTGAGAGAAACCTTCCAATAGCTAGTCTTTTTGAAATCGCAATTCAAAGAAACGAAGGGCTATTATCAAATTCTGGGGCATTGTCTGTAAAGACTGGTAAGTTTACAGGACGTTCTCCTGATGATAAATTCATTGTGGACGATGAAATAACTCATGATACCGTGGATTGGGGCAAGGTGAACCATCCGATTGCTAGTGAAAAGTTCGACAATATTTTTGAACGAATGAAACAGCATGTGTCAGGAAAGGATTTTTTTATTTTCGATGGATTTGTAGGAGCAGATCCTGAGAGCCGGTTATCGATAAGAGTTTTTACCGATAATGCTTGGCATAATATTTTTGCATCACAGATATTTATACGTCCGAAACCAGAAGAGCTAGACAACCATAAACCTGAATTCACTCTCTTCTTTGTTAATGATTTTGCTTCACTTCCAGAAATAGATGGAACCAAAAGTGGCACATTCATAATCATTAATTTCTCAAAGAAGATTGTGTTGATAGGATATACTTCTTATGCGGGCGAAATAAAAAAGGCAATGTTTTCTGTTATGAATTTTTTACTTCCTCGTAAAGGAATATTTCCAATGCATTGTTCTGCCAATATGGGAAAGAACGGCGAAACAGCGCTATTCTTTGGGCTGTCCGGTACAGGAAAAACTACACTGTCAGCAGATCCAGAAAGGTACCTGATAGGGGATGATGAGCATGGATGGTCCGATAGGGGAATTTTTAATTTTGAGGGCGGGTGCTACGCAAAATGTATAAATCTTAACAAGGAACACGAACCACAGATTTGGAATGCAATAAAATTTGGTTCTGTAATGGAGAACGTAATTGTTGATGAGGTGAAGCGTGAGCCGAATTTTGAAGATAGTTACCTAACAGAGAACACACGAGTTGTATATCCATTAGATTTTATTCCTGGAGCAGTAATTCCTTCAGTAGCAACACATCCCAAGGTCATGATCTTTCTTACTGCAGATGCGTTTGGTGTTATGCCACCGGTGGCCAGACTAACCAAAGAAGGTGCAATGTATCATTTTATTTCTGGTTACACGAGCAAGTTAGCGGGTACCGAGAGAGGAATTACAGAACCAAAAGAAACATTTTCTCAATGTTTTGGAGCACCATTTATGCCACTACCTCCAGTTGAATATGCCAAGATGCTGGCATCAAAGATTTCACAGCACAACACTAGCGTATTTCTCATAAATACAGGTTGGACTGGGGGCCCTTATGGAATTGGAAGAAGGATGGATTTGAAATATACCCGTGCGATGGTTTCTGCAGCATTAAACGGCGATCTTGACAATGTACAGTATAAGCATGATAGTATTTTTAATCTCGATATTCCTCTTTCATGTCCTCAAGTTCCGTCGAAAATTCTGGATCCAGGTTTTTCATGGTCCAATAACGAACAATACATTGTTGCTGCCAAGAGACTGGCCCATTTGTTCATTGAAAATTTCAAAAGGTTTGGAGAAGAAACCCAAGATTTGGCAAAATTTGGACCCCAAATCTAGAAAAAGAAAGTAGCCCGGAGCAGATTCGAACTGCTGTCCTCAGGTATCTTTTCATTTCGATCCAGAGCCTGAAATCCATAGCCCTCCTGTGGAGTTTGACCGCTAGATTCGGCATCAACACAATCGTGTGGATTCGACCGGGCTAATTCTCGAGCTACAACTAGAAATTTTCAAACAGATATTTATCGGTATCTTTCGTTTAACCCGCGCATATTTAGATTAGTTACCTTATAGCACTATTTGGGATTAAAGTCGATGTTAGTTCAACAAGAAGATGATGTGTATTTAAATTTTGTAAATTCTATCAAATCAGAAATAACTAGAAAAATTATGAATACAATTTGAGGTTATTCATGGAGTTCTGCGGCATAAATAAATTTGAAGATTTGATTGGACAACAAAATCAGATAATACCATATTTGATGTCATTGAGAGAGAAAAAAATTATCCTACAATTCAATTTCAACAAGACTTAACGCAATTTATCACTTCTACGATATGAATGACATTACTTTAAACAAGAAAAAGATAAAGATGTTCAAAGGTGAATATACAAGAAAAGTGGTCGATAAAGCATACGTTCACGAAGACATTAAAAAGATTCTTGATGTTTCAGACCTAAGAGCAAAGACTTGTTTTACTAATGGCATCATCGGGTATTAGAATAGGTGGTTTACCTTCACTTAGAATAAGAAATCTAGAAAAAATCAATAATGTTTACAAAATAACTGTTTATGAAGGCTCCAATTCACAGTACGAGACGTTCTGTAATCCTGAATGCACTTCTTACATGGATGCTTATCTTGAATCTAGAACCAAAAATGGTGAAGACCTGAATATCGATTCTTACCTTATCAAAGATCAGTTTGACATTACTGATTTGGAGCAGATTAGAAATAAAAGTAAAGGTTTGACGATTTGCGGTATTGAATCTTTACTGAATGTACTACTGCTAAAATCAGGTGTTAGGGTCATAAACCATTCTAGAAATAGAAAAGAGATTGCCAGGGCTCATGGCTTTCGTAAATTCTTTACCACTCAATGTATTGATTCTGACATTAATCCGGAAGTAAGAGAGATGTTATTGGGCCATAAAATCGGTTTAACCGGATGTTATTACAGACCGACACCGGGAAAAATGTATAATGAATATGAGAAAGCAGTTGATAAATTAACAATTAACGAGGAAAATAGATTAAAACGTGAATTAGAACAGAAAATACAGATTGAAAAATTACAGATTGAAAAATCACAGATTGAAGCACTAAAATCAGACTTTGAGAAATTCAAAGAAGAAGTACTGATGTATAGATCTAAGAGGTAACGTTGCAATTTCTAATCGGACATTTGGTTAATATCGATTGCAACATAATACGTACCGCTTATCAGACTTGCTCGGCGCCCAGGAATCTAATATGTCTTTCTAAATTGGGTTCTGTCAAGTTAATGACTGATTAAGCACAGTTATCTTGCTGTAAAGTTTCGTCGGATGATTTGGTCGAAAATAATTAAAAGGACTGAAGTTATAACCAAATCATGAATATTAAACAGATAGGCATAGTCGCTGTTCTTTGCCTGATGTTGTCAATATTAAGTACAGTAAGCGTAATCACAATGTCTGTAAATGCAAACAAAGGCGGTGAACCGGCTAACCCAGTTCATGTTGGTAATCCTAATGGCTTAAGTGTTGGTCCACCAGTTCCAAGTTGTACTGCATTTGATCAAGGTCATCATCAAGGCAACCCCGACGATACCCAAGAAGGCTGTAAATAATTTTTTAATTTCCTTATTATGTCCATATTAACAAGATCTTTTCAAAACCCCGTTAGAAAGTGAACTAAGAATCCTTGATTGGATTTTGTATCAGGTTTCTAGTAACGATACTACTAGACTTTTGTTGGATTAGCAATACATATTCCGAATCAACATTAATTCATTTACTTAATTAAGTGATTATTCTCATTTCTTTTTAATCTTCTTTTGTGTTGGCTGATTTTGTTCTCTTCTATGAATATAATTATCGTTTTCATCTAATCCCGCTGATGCTGGAACTACTTTGGGTTCTCCGCCTACTGTATATTTATTATAATTGGTAGCCGTGTCAAGGTCTTCTTTTTTCGAATCAGTTCCATTTTTCTCCTTGTGCTTCTTTCGATATTCTTGGTGGCCATCATTCTCGTCAGTATTACTCATAATTGATAAACAACACTCTATTTATTAAATCAGTGATCCATACAATCAAAAACCAAGCAACATACCATCTTTATTACGTGGGCGCCAACAACAATTTAGATTCATCCGACGAATTTATTAAATGGAGAATAGAAAAATTTAGGTGAATTGACCGAAGATCCTATAATTACACAACTACGAGTTGCGGACGAGGAAATCCTTGCACAAATGGAGAAGACGGGAACGAATTTTGGAGAATATAATGCACTAGTTGTAAAACGACACAAACTTTACTTGAAACATGAAAAACGAGCAATTGATAATACTACTAGATACCTAATAAGTACAATCAGGCAGAACATATTAACACAAATTAAAGTTTCAGTTTTAGAAGCAAAGATAGTAAAACTAACTATTCGTGTGGAGAATCTGGAAAAAAATACTTAATAAATAGAAAAGTGCTATAAATTCGTGACAAAGAGAAAGGAAATAAAAATTATAAATGAGAAGGAGGCTAATTGCACATTTATAGATGCAGGGTTTACTGATATAAAAAAAGAGTCAGATGGTAACGATCTTAATAAGAGATACTCGAATACAGATAATAAAATGATTAAATCTCGTTCAATTGACTCCATGAAATCAAAAATTCGGCAGAAAAATAGGATTGGTGCTGACAAATTATAGATAAAATGAACAAAATATACTAGGTTTGTGGTAACGACTACGTAAACTCCATCGTTATTTATTTGAATATGATCATCCTTCAGGAATAATCTTTGTAACTGTTGATACCGGCGGGGGAATCACTTCAAACTCTACAAAAACAATCTTATCTGGCTAGTACTTATGAAGGATTTGGATGTATAATATTCGCATAAAAGGTAACAACATGATCGTTGAATATTATTCTGATTCACATGATACAATTGATAAATTTCAAATTACAAAGAATATAAAAACCTCAGATACCAAAACGGAAGTGCAACGGATAGAGTATCACAATGCTAGATAGTAACTAAACTTAAATCCCATCAGTTCGAATGAATGAGTTGATATAATTAATTCAATAAATAACAAGAAAAATGTAAATCTCTAGAAAATTTGTTTTTTCAATTTATTTTTTAGACTGGCATGTTTAATTAAACAATCGAAAAATAAGGGAATCTGATGGGAGATTGTTTTACCAAGTTATGCAGCAGATAAAACAATCGTCCCACCAGATTGATAAGGAACATAATATTTTGAAATTATAGATAATAAATAATTAACTGATGTTCGAATTCTTTTGGTTCACAGGGTCTGGTTTTCATGGCCTGTGAAAGTGCTCGATTCAGAAACAGGTGCAAGTTGGCTGGCGTAGAATTTTATCGATAAATAATCTTGCGGAATTTTTAATAACTCACAACTCTAAACAACATATCTTTGAGCCAATTTGACAGATGCGTCTGCGGGCATCGAAGATTACATCATTTCCGAATGGTACCCACTAATCCTCTATCTGAATGTAAAAAATGTAAATGCCTCAAATTTAAAATTACAAGGTAGTGAAAAACGTTTACAATTTATCCACCGCAGGTCTTTGTCATGGAATTGAACTAGCCATGGTTTATTTTCTTGAGTTATTCAATTTAATAAACAAGTCACTAATTAGGTAGAAGAGGCCATTAATTCTCTATTGTTGGGTCAATCGATTATACAATGAGTTAAGAATTCTGGATTGGATATTATTTTAATTTTGTAGTAACGAAATAAAAAAATTTGAAACCATACCAATTCAAACAGACTCTATTCCACTATGGTAATTGCATGATATCCGAAACTACATTGAGGACAACTCGCATGATCACATACACATTCTACGCAAAATTTATTCGCGTCGTAGAATGTGCACATTCTATCAGAATAAAGACAGTTCTGACAGGTAACTAGGTTTCCATATTGATTCGAATCCAATTTTGTATTTATTACTCTACAACAAAATTTATTAACATCCTGATTTTAATGCTGATATTACGTCAATAATCATCATTAAATCCTTCTTCCTCTTCTTCGATGTCCATAATATCTCCTTCAAGGTGTTCCCGTTTGTCAATTTGTTTGTATGGTAGATCTGCTTCGTTTGAAGATCTGCACACAGGGCATTTGAATTCAATTATCTGTCCCTCTAGATCAAGAGGGAAGTCTTTTATAAAAACTCCGTCACACTTTGGACAGACAAATGTTCCCTCGACGTTATCATTTGTGAACTTGTGTGATTCTAGAATGTATAAATTCCTAGTCATATTAATGGCTCATTCGATACAATTCTTTATAATGATTGCAGAACTCTGTTCTCTTATCCAGCAGAGCCTTTTCATTGTAATTAATTAAAAGAATCATAGTTTAGGAAGTGCTCAGGCCCATTGAAAGAAAAATTGCCTCTTATTGGCTTAAATGTTCTAATTTAGTATATGGTTAAACTTTGTTTATTTATCGAAATCTACTTCAGTAGAGGTTCTTTCATTCTTATGGTCTCGATTAACTCCGAGACTCTGACCAGACTTCTATCAAAATATGCTATGAGATTCTTGTTGATATAGTCATTATGATTGCCTGCAGATTTATTTTGCTCTTTTGACCATGTTGAGTTCGCTCCATCTTCAAGCAAAAAATCTTGGACTTGCTTGGACGGTCTTTGCATAGTTTGGTTTCTAAATTCCCTTAATATCCAAAGCCAACTATTGTATTCTAAAGCTTCATGTAATTCAGTTAGCAAACCTATGTTTTTTGTTCCTGCATTTAATGCGCTTTGAATTGTAGCAAGATCAACTTTTTCTTTGGAAATTCCCAAGTCTAGCCTTGTATTAATTAACATTAAGAGACAATCTACTGCTCCCAAAATTTGTAATAGAAAACAGTCGATCTCCAACTCCAACTCCACTCGTGGGTCTACTTTGTCTACGTTTGATTCATCTAACTTGATTTCTTGTAACTTTTTCAAATGGAACCGGGCAGCAAATATTTTGAATTTAACCCTGTCTGCTAAGAGACTCGAATCAAAACTGAATGCCATTTCTAGTTTATTAGAACAAAATTATTTTCATTAACTTTACTAAATATTATTCTGGAACTTGATGTAGATCTGATGGACGTGTGCACTGTTAAAATTATGGATTTAATCATAATAGACACATGGCCGAAAATGAAGATCTTGAGGAGAAAAAACTGTTGGGCTCCGGCGGGTACGCCTTTGCTAAAATTACAGAAGATGAGGAAATCAAGGCTAATTTGGGAGTTCCACAAATATTTCTAGCAAATGTGGGAAGATTGAGTGAAGATAGGTTCATGAAATATTACTGCAATTCCTGTGCTAAGGAATTTAATGGCTCACCAAGCATAAAATATGAATCCCCTAATGAGGAATTGGGCCAGGGAATGATGCTGGTAGAAAAGGGTGAATACAAATGCAGGGATTGTGGCAACGTAATAGCATTCTATAGGAAATTCAACAAGTAATAAGGGTACAATTTTTTTTTATATTGCCTCAAATTTGCTTAAAAAAATGTTTATAGTAATTTCAATTATTAGATATTAGAGAAAAAATGGGAAGATGGGATGATGATTGGCATTACGAAGGCAAGAATAAAAAATCTCGCGATTGGATAAGAATTGCTAAATATGCTATTTATGGCGGCTTTGCAATCGTAGCTATTGTCGTATTACTTGTTTTTATTCCAAGAGCAGGATTAACAGTAGAAATTATGGAAAGTGGTGAGGCTTTATCCACGATTAGCATAAAAATAAACAATAATAATCCCCAAGAAATTCATAATGTAACAGTAATGTTTGACAACGATACAAATAGAAAACAGATTTACAATTCCATGTCGCCATTTAGCTCAATATTCGTTACCCCCGAGAAGGAAGATCTAGACTTTCAAAAAATAATTGTTACAGCAAATGATGGGAGATTGCACACCATAAAGTCAAGATAATATCTTAATTAAATACTCTTTTTTGCAATTTACCTAACGCTTGGTACTTGCTTCTCTTATAGCTTGACCATATTCAAGATTAGCTTTTTTTCTCATATATGGTATTAGTCTATAGTGTATCGAATAGATACTTTTTTGTCTTATCAGAATACCCTTAACCAATAATGATACAAAACCACCGGCTACTTTTGACGACTGGATCTTCTTATTATCACAAAATTTGTCTCTCTTTAGATGATATTCTTTTAGGGTGAAATAGGAACGATTCACATCCAAGATTAATGGCCAAATAATATTTTCCCACACCATCCTTCTATTTTGGGTCGAAGAAGCATGCTTTCCCTTACTTACATGTTCTTTTTTGGTATGGGGATCTTCTAAATTGGGCATTCTGCACGTTTCAAGGGAGATTTGTTTCTTAGGCACATTTAAACTTGGGTCCCTATAATTCATATTTGATTTTGAGGGAATCAGAAGTAAAGCAATCCTTGGATGAGTTGGCCAATAAATGGAAAATTGAGAAATCAATTTATGATCTTCACCTAGGAAAACGCGACGACGTGTCTGATTTTCAATCCGTTGTAAATAATGTCGTTTTTCATATCCCATTTCTGGCACGAGATAAAACTTACGTTCTTTGGAAGTGTTTGTGGCCCGATTGTCACAACTGTTGCGAGAAACAGGGAAGATTACCTTTAACAAGAGACGACATGTCTCTGATTTCAAAAAAAATGGGATATGAAGCAGTATCCGAATTTATCAAGAATGAAACTACAGTTTCCAGTTGGAATGAATCTTCTACCATGAACAATGTAATCACGACCATCAGTATGATTTCTCTAAAAAGAAAGGAAAATGAAACAGAGGAACAGGACGGTAAACCTTTATCATGCAGATTTTTAGATGAGGGCGGCAGTTGTGGAATACATCCTGACAAACCCGGTGTTTGCTGGCTTTATCCATTTTCATCATGGATGGAATCTGATAGTGGCAAACCTGTAGTCCATGCGTCCTTCCAACTAACAGGCGATTGCCCCGGGTTTTACACTGCAAATACAGTGCAACCTATGATGGAGATATTACAAGAATATTCAAAAAAAATATTTGACTATAATATGTCAATCCAGAGGACAACTCGGGAAAATTACGGATTCATAAATATTGTACAATAGTTTCAAAACAAAAGTTTAATGATGATCTCAATTCGCTTTTTTCCAAAAAAAATAGATCATAATATTGAATGCATATTATGGCAATTATTGGGATAATAGACATTACAGGCTAAAACCAGTTGTATCTAGAAACATTTTTATTTAAAAAATAGAGTCTTGACAATAGTTTCATGGTTATTAATAAAGAACTCTTGCAACTCAGAAAAAAAATAGCCGATAAGAGGCCAGATTTTGTGAGGCAAGAAAGCTGGAGATATAAAAAACTTGCAACCAATTGGCGAAAACCAAAAGGAAAAGACAACAAAATGAGGAAGCAAGTATCAGGAGTTCCCGCACTAGTTAAGGTAGGATATAAAGGACCAAGAAAATCTAGGGGCTTACACCCATCTGGTTATAATGATATTTTAATTTTTAATACCAACGATTTGGCAAGAATTAATCCCAAAATAGACGCAATCAGGATTGCTCACGGAGTTGGACACAAGAAAAGACTGGATATTTTGGATCAAGCGACAAAATTGAAAATCAAGGTGTTAAATCCAGGCAAGATCGAAAAGGTAGTGAAAGCTGAAGTAAAGCCCAAAAAAGAAGCTGAAAAGGTAGAGAAAGCTGAAGTAAAGCCCAAAAAAGAAGCTGAAAAGGTAGAGAAAGCTGAAGTAAAGCCCAAAAAAGAAGCTGAAAAGGTAGAGAAAGCTGAAGTAAAGCCCAAAAAAGAAGCTGAAAAGGTAGAGAAAGCTGAAGTAAAGCCCAAAAAAGAAGCTGAAAAGGTAGAGAAAGCTGAAGTAAAGCCCAAAAAAGAAGCTGAAAAGGTAGAGAAAGCTGAAGTAAAGCCCAAAAAAGAAGCAAAGGCCAAAAACATAGGAAAAAAAGTGTCTAAATCATAATGGTTGTAAATTTAAGAAAAAAAAGAGAGTTGATAGCAAGAGTTCTGGGTGTAGGTTCAAACAGGGTAAGATTTGAACCAGACAAACTTGATGACATAGCAGACGCAATTACACGCGAGGATATGCGCTCTTTGATCAAGAATGGTACGATATGGACAGTAAAGATTAGAGGGATTTCTAGGTCAAGAGCAGAAAAGAAACTAAAAACTCGCAGAAAACATGGAACCTCTGCTGGATCTAAAAAGGGTAAGAAAACCGCTAGAGTAGGAAAGAAGGAAGTTTATGTTAAGAGAACCAAAGCTATGAGACGCCATTTGAAAATACTCAAAGCCAGAAACGAGATAAACAGAGAAACATTTTGGGCGTTATATAAGAAAATTAGAGGGGGAAACGTCAGGTCACTCTCACACTTGAGAGATCTCGCCAAACAAGCAAAACACGTTTAATTACTGGTTTCAATATCTGTATTTTTCAAAATCTTTTATTTGCCCATCAACTATAGGAACTCCTTCGGATTTTAGGAGCGAAATTTTTCGTTCTCTACCGTACATATATCCTCCAACACTCCCATCAGAACAAACTACGCGATGACACGGTACCACAATAGGTAGTGGATTCTTGTTTAGAATTTTTCCAATACCGCGTGCTGCACGAGAATTCCCCAGTGACGTTGCTATTTGTCCGTAGGTTGTTACTTTACCGGCAGGAATGCTTGATACAAGGCCATAGACAGATTGACTTTCAATAGGTTCTGTTTTCTTATGCTTCTTAATTCCATTTTTGTAAGTCATACTATATCCATTCTATCCAAACATAAATAACTATTGAGGTGATATCTGTCCTAAATTTTTACAATTTCGATCTCGCACTTCTCAAGTAAAGTCATTACTCTGGATTTCTCCTTTCCCAGACCTTTCACATCCACCAGTGCATAGGTGACCTTTTCAATATTTCTGTGTATCATCTGCTCAATTAGAAAATTATCTAGAAACGGTAAATCATGTTTTGCGGCGACTGCTCCTAAACCATATTCTGAATCTAGCAATAATTTATTAAATTTTGTTGGATAATGGGTGCCGCCTATTGCTATACCTACCTTTTTGCAGACACTATTCTCTTTAGTAATTACTTTAAACAAGGAACTGCAAACTGTATTTGCTGCATTTTCATCTATCCATTCTTTTTCAGTTGATCCTATTTCGATGAACAAAATTGGCTTGTCTAATGAAGTGGGACCATGATGTGTTGATTCAATAATAATATCATAAGACGGGACATTATCCCTTTTGTTGTTCAATTCGATCAGGTATTGTTTCTGAATCCAAGGATAGGATATCCCTAATTCTTTTTCTTTGCCCCCAAAATCATTCTTCCCAAAATTTCCTGTAGTGTGGCACGTCAATGCTGGAATATTGGCTTGTGATCTATGTTGGGACAAGAAAATAAAACAAGATGTGTTCGGATATTTGTAATCCAGACCTTCAAGGAAAAGCAAATTATTATCCGATACATGCAATGTAATATTAGGATATTCGCTTGCACTAAAAGAATCATAGTCCTTTTTTGTGAACCCATAATTTTCAATTAGACACCGTGAAATTGTACGACTCGCAAGATCATTGGTAGAACATACTAATGTGTAGTTAGCTAACAATGATTGATTATTCAAAAAGTTCTAAATTTAATTTTATGGATGATAACAAAATTGTTGCATAAACATTATGCAGGGTGATATTAGTTAATTCATAATTTTGACTAGGCAATACATTCCATGAGATAGCATTACACTATTCAATAAATATAGCGGGTTTGTAGGGCCTTGAAAATCTTGACTTTTGTTTCGGATCGTATTTGTTCCCATCATCCTCAGAGAATATTCTTACTTCGAGTTTATCGTCTCCAATTTCATTACGTAATAAAGACATGCCATCCTGCAGGGGTATCATTTCATCGAAAGAATCCATTCTTAGTCTTCTTTCTCTAACCTCTAACGACTCGGAAAGTATATCTTCTATGATTTTCCTCACTAGGTCAGGACTACGCTTTACAAAATCTTTTATTTCATCATCGTTTACTAATTCCTTCATGATGACTCCAAAATTAGCAGTTGACTCTTTTTGAATCCGATCCAATAATTTCCTATATAATTTATTTTTGGCAGTTGAAGCAGTATAAATCATTATCTTTTGTGGGACAATTTTAGTCACCTTCGTAATTTTTTGTATATCAAAAATCATATCCTGAATTAGTTTTTCGTTATCTTCAGAATTAAGGGAGATTTTTGAATCATTAATTTCTGGCCAACTCTCAAAACTGACGAATGGCCTATTTCCAAATATTTCCCAAACTTCTTCACTGAAAAAAGGTGCAAATGGAGCTAATAATTTTATTCGTGTTATTAAAAATTCCTTCAAGAAGATATTGCACACTGACTTTTTCTTGGCAAGTTTTCTTTTTTGATACCATTGTAGGTCATTGTCCATTAAATATAATATATTATGTAAAGCCTCTCTAATTCTAAATTTTTCGATAGCTGAAGTGGTGTCTAATATGATACGCTGTATTCTACTGGATATCCATTCATCCTCAAGCTCAACATCATCCAAACTATTCTGAGCAATGGTAAATAGACTTTTGTGTATTTTCATAGTTCTGTAAATATCATATAATTTAGACCTAATTGCTTTTACCGAGTCAAAAGAAAAATCAGAATCTTGTAATATCTCTGAAGAAGCAAGCATTGTAAGACGAATTGGATCAGCACCATATTCGTCTATTGCTTGGCGCAGTGGAATAATATTGCCGAGAGATTTAGACATTTTCTTGCCATCCATTAGTACTGATCCGTTCACAACAATTTGTTTAGGCCACTTGTCTTTGGGAAAAATTGCTGTATGGTTAAAGATAAAGAACGTCAAATGATTCGGAATCAAATCTCTTCCGGAATGTCTAGAATCAACGGGATAAAAATACAGAAATTCATTTTTTATTCTTTCTAGCAATTCTGTGGATATTTTTGAATCTCTTGCAACAATATCAATATCAATATCATTCTTACCTAAGAGAACATAATCAAAAAAGGCATCGTTCAAATCATCCGCCAGTACCTTGTCTTGGACCTTTAAATTAGCATCATTGTTAATGAACTTCGACAATGGATAATAAGCCATATAAATAACTGAATCTGAAAGACTTTCAATAATCCACTCATTGTCCCATGGAAGTCTAGTCCCAAGTCCACTTTTTCTGGCGCAAGCTCTTTCCTTCAACCAATCAATGACATTCTTAAATTCCTGTCTTATTTCCTCCGGGAAAATTTCCATATTATCGACTAATTCGTAAGCCAAATTCTTCCAATTTTTGTCACCGTAGTTGATAAACCATTGATTTGTTAGTAACTTGACTACACAAGTCGTTCCGCATCTACATTTTATTTCATTTTTTAATTCGTACATGGTAGTTCCAATTTCTTCCTTGATGATTTTTTCCCTTATAATTTCTCGAGCTTTTAATACGCTCAAGTTACCAATTATGTCTATATCGGGCAAAACCTTACCAGTATGAAATTCTTCGGAATAGAGTTTGTTTGTTGCCTCTTCTAGTTTTGGATCATTCTGGTAATTTATCGAATACTGGGCAAGTATTCGTTCTGCCGGAGAAGTATTATTTGAGGAGAACTTATCGGTATGTATTATACTTATGGGCTTAATATCCACTTTGATTCCATATTTTAGTAAAGTATCAACATCATTCATTAAATCAAGCATGGCCTGGTAGTCATAGGGCGCGTGTGCTGGCACAGACATGACAATACCAGTACCATTATTGGGATCCACGAATGATGCTGGAAATACAGGCACGTGTGTATTATTTAATTGATTGAACACTGATTTTCCTATTAACTCCGATCCCTTAATTTCTGAGACTACGGAAACGCTTAGGTTCAGATATTCCAACTTGCGTGAAGCCTCTTTTGTAATTATCCATTTTTCATTGTTTATCAATGCAATTACATACTGGATGTCGGGATTTACCCACAAGTTTGTAACTCCAAAAAGAGTTTCCGGTCTTAATGTCGCTGTTGGAATAACATAATCTTCAAATTTAAATTTAACAAGATCATATTCTATAAGCTCGGGTTCGATATCTCCCACAGTATCATGCTGACTAACAGGACTTTGATCTTGAGGGCACCATCCAACAGGATGAGATCCTTGTACAATTAAACCATTCTTCCTGAGATTTCTAAATTGCCATGAGATGAGTTTTGAATAACCCTTGTCTATTGTAGTAAATTCACGTCTCCAATCAATGGAATATCCCATCTCCTTCATACCCTGTTTAATTTCTTCATGGAAATAACTAGCAATTTTTTTAGGTTCCTTAAAGCTTGGTATTATGTCATCTGGGATCTTGTATATTTGTCGAAAGGTTTCAATTAATTCTATGTCATTGGATTTAATTCTTTGAGACATTGATACAATAGGAGTTCCTGTATAGTGGAAACCCATAGGAAATAAGACGTTATAGTTTTTCATGCGCTTGTATCTTGCATGGACATCAGCCAAAGTGTACGTTCTTCCATGTCCTACATGCTGTGGAGAATTAGGGTAAGGATATGCTACAGTTAAGAAATACTTTTTCTTGTTCGAATCAAACTCAGACTCAAATATTTTATTCTCGGTCCATCTCTTCCTCCATTTTTCTTCAACTTTCTTCCAGTTGAATTCTGAATCGGGCGTTTTTTCAGTGGAATTTTCAACCATTTTTTTCACTAGTCTCTAAAATACTAGTTATCAAACCGTGAAGATCCTTCAAGCATTCTTGCACTTTGTTCTTGTCTCTTCCTCCTCCTTGGGCAAATTTGTCCGTACCTCCTCCTCCAGTACCGCCAAGTTTTATGGAAATTTCCTTAGCAATTCTTGATGCCTTAATGATTTTTTTCGATTCCTCGCCTGCAAAAACAATGACTCTGATCCTGTCTTGATCTTGTACCAGTGCAACAAACACTAAAAAAGGATCAACGCCAATACTTTTTTCTCCTAAAGCAATATAATAGTCATCACCTAGATGATCATCATAAGTGCCATAAATTTTAATTCCATCTTTTATTGTGGTAGCATTTTGGGTAACAGTTGAAGCCATAGTTTCTGAAAATTTGTTAACAAATGTCTTTAGTTTTCTTTTCATTAATTCATTTTCAGCTATCATCTTACCAAATGATTCGGAGATCTTCTCTCTGCTTGAGCCCAATGATTGCGCAATATGGTGTAACTGAGAATCCTGAGATTGGATATACTGAATGGCATTATTTCCGGAAACAAATTCAAGTCTTACGACACCATCTTGAATTCTTTCCGTCCTAAGAATTTTTATCAAACCTATTTCACCTGTCTTGTTAACATGGGTTCCACCACATGCTTCAACATCCCATCCGTTTATGTTTACTATTCTTACATTGTTTGAGGGAACCGCGCCTCCTTGATATATTCTGAACGTATATTGTGACTCGGCATCTGATCTTTCGTGAATGTTGATAGTAACCGGTAAATTTTTCTGGACTACTTCATTAGCAGTTCTTTCTATCTGTTTAATTTGTTCTTTTGTAAGAGCAGAATGATGAGTAATATCCAATCTTGCATAATTTTCGTCCTTGAATGCAGAATTCTGCCACACCCATGAGCCGAGATTGTTCCTTGCTGCAGAATTTAATATATGCGTAGCACTATGATTTTTTGTTATGGATCGTCGCCTTATGTTATCAATTATCCCATGTACTACTTTGTTCTCTACAAAAAGATCTTTGGATGGTGTTTGCATCTTGTGAAGAACTATATTATCTTGTTTTATTACATCTGTAATTCTTATACCCTCAATCGACCCAAAATCTGGTTCCTGTCCACCACCTCTGGGATAAAAAGCAGTCTGATCCAAAACCAGGTATTTATCTTTGAAAACCTTTAGGACTTTTGCATCAAACTCCCTTATTGACTCATTTTCATAATACAACAATCTTGTTGGTTCAATTCCAGTCACAGGTTCCATATCTAAAGTTTGCTTTGATTCGTGTGAAGTATGAAGTTCTGATAATTTCACATAAAAGTCTGGAGGTATCTTTTTTATTACACCCGATTCAAGTAAGAAGTCCGGCGTAATACCGTCGGATTCATACATTCTGATAAGATCTTCTGCACTAGGACTCTGTTTTGATTTTATCATGGAATCAGCTATTTGATACATTCTTTCTTTGGATGAAGAATATCTATCGGATTCGATTTGTATAATTGTTCTTACATCATTTTTGTGTTGCTTTAACTCCGGATACATTGATTCTAATTGTTCAATATGCATGTCCATTACTTCTGCCAAATCAATTTTCCAACCAAATCTCGCAAGTAAAGCAAGGGTTCTTCTTAAAATTATTCTTAAATTATAACCTCCGCCTACATTCGAAGGTAAGCAACCATCAGAAATTGCAAACATTAGAGTTCTGCTGTGATCAGCAATAATTGACAGTGTTTCAAAAGGTAGGACTGTCTTTTCTAGGCTTTCATAGGTTAAGCCAAGTTCTTTTGCAATTTTTGTTTTTAGCAATGTTACATCGTCCTGATAGTGGGTATGCATCTCAGAAAATCTCCTAAAGTATTGGGACAAAAGTTCGGACTTTGAATCAATATCAATACCGAATTTGTCTGCAAGTTTTCTGATGACTGGGCCAAAGGTAGCATCATAACTTGTCGGTGTCCCTAAAGTTATCCATGACAGACGTTCCAATCCTGCTCCCATATCTATGATTTTGTTATCAAGAGTACGATAGTTGTATTGATCCCCTTCAAATTCAGTAAAGACTGCGTTTCCAAGTTCCAGACCCCGAACATAGTATTCTAAGGAATAACCAAATGCTCCTGCACCCATCCAGACATCCTCAACAAATGTTATTTCTTCTGACTTGATTCCAAAAACATCTTTCAAAAGAGAATGATCAAGATCTATGCATTTGTCCTTCCAGTATCCTCCTGCGGCATCAGCATTACAAGTTTGACCAATCATACAAAAGCTAGTATAATGTCTGCCCGTAAGGCCTACGTTTTCAATATCGTTAAAGCGAAGACACATTTGTGGAACCACCAATGGATTTTTGGGTATTTCAAATACAATTTTTCCATTCATTACTCTTTGAAAGTCCACAATTGAGGCAATGGTAAAATAAAGATCTTCTCTCCATCTACATACCACGGGATATCTTTGGATTATTTCATGATTATTTTTTTTAAAAAAATTACTCAATTCTTTCCAGGCATTTACAAAATCCAATCTTTTTTGCGTTGGTGGATCACCTATGAAACTATAGTTTTCGTGTTCAGGACAGGATCCCTTTTCCTTTATGGACCAAAAGAATTTCCCACATAACTTGCAATTCTGTCTTTTGTATCCTTTATCATCAAATAATGAAACTTTGTAATACTTATCCGGATTTGAGGAAAAAAGTGATAATAGGGACTGTTTTTCCATTTCACACAGTTATTTGACAATGTTATTAATGCTTTTGTAGTTTCGCTCAACAGCGGCTGTAAGACAAATGTTGATGATTGTTGCTTTAATTTCAATATTGTTTTCTATCTAGTCTAAAATCCGCTTATTCTAACATTTCAATAAAGCCTACCTCATGCAATTACGTTTTGACGTCTTTTAATTTAGATACAAATATCAGCCTCACAGCTAATGCGAGGATTCTGCTCTATGATGCATGTCTCAATGTATACTTTATCGGCATAATGTTAAAAAGTTAAATTAACCTGTCCATTAAAGTTCAAATTATCTAGGTTCATCAATTTGAATGATTCAAACCAAACTTGGAAAAGGACACATTATTCGAAGAGTATTGATACTACCACAAACGGAACGGAAGTAACAATTATCGGATGGATTTCTTCGATACGCGAACATAGTAACATAAAATTTATTACACTAAACGACAGGTTTGGTAGTATTCAAGTTACTCTGAAGGAAGGTGAATATCCCTCTTCTCTTGAATCCGAAATTTTAAAAATCAGAGATCATACTGCAATAGCAATAAAAGGTAAAATTAGAACTGAACCTAAAGCTCCCAACGGAATTGAATTGATTCCAAATAATTTTAGAATTCTGTCTATAGCAAATAAGAACTCACCTATCGTTATTCAAAGTAGGAAAGGAGTGGGAGTTGATACTAGATTGGACTTGAGGGCTATCGATCTACGGAGACCCTACCTTCAGTCGATTTTTAACATAAGATATACTGTGTTAAACTCGTGTAGAGAATTTCTAAGGCAAGAAGGATTTATTGAAGTTAATACTCCAAAGATAATAGCAACGGCTACCGAAGGGGGTGCTACACTTTTTCCTATCTTTTATTATGATAGAGAAGCATTTTTGACTCAAAGTCCTCAGCTTTACAAGGAGCAGCTTACTATGGCATTTGAGAATGTATTTGAAATAGGCCCAATTTTTAGAGCAGAACCATCAAGAACTAACAGACATTTATCGGAAGCAACATCAATAGACGTAGAAAAAGCATACGTTGATTATAATGATGTAAGCGAAATTTTAGAGAGAATGATTCTTTTTTTGTGGAACGAGATAAAAGACAAAAATAAATCACATCTTGAATATCTGAAGATACAATTGCCGGACATAACTTTTCCTTTTAAAAGATATACTTACTCGGATTTAATAACAAAGTTGCAGAAATCCGGTCAATCTATTGAATGGGGTGATGATATTTCGCAACAAAAATTATCCAAGTTAAAAGATGATGACATGAAACTTTTTTACTTTATTACTGATTGGCCAACTTCAATAAAGCCGTTTTATGTAAGACCAAAGCCAACTGGAACAGAGTGTGAATCTTTCGATTTGATGTACGGTGATCTAGAGCTGTCTTCTGGAAGCACAAGAATCCATGATAAGGATGAATTGATACAAAGAATGAAAAAGCAAGGATTAAACATCAATGCATTTGATTTCCATTTGAAAGTTTTTGACTATGGCATGCCTCCCCATGCAGGTTTCGGGCTGGGACTTGAACGATTAATGATGAGCATGTGCGGAGTTGATAATATCAGAGATGCTGTATTGTTTCCTAGAGATATTGACAGATTGTCACCTTAAAAAATAATATATCTGAGGAATGATGACAGTATTATGATTTCAATCGAAGAATTAAAGTACCTCGCAGAAATATCCAAAATTAATCTAACCGAAGATGAAATTGATAAATTTCCTTCACAGCTGAATAAGACAATAGAGTATATTGATATTCTTGAAAATCTGGATTCCGCTGAATCGATCGCTTTGGATTTGTATGAGATAAATTTTGATGAGCTAAGAGATGATATTGTCAGAAAAAGTGATGGGCAGCCAATAATCAAGAATTTAACGGAAGAAGGATTCTTGAGGGGACCCAAGATGAAATAAAATGAACCGTCTTCATGAATTGATGGCATATGAAGTCGTTGAAGGAATAAAGGACCAACAATTTACCGCTGAGCAGTACGTAGATTCTATAATTAAGAGAATAGAAGATGTAGATTCCAAGATTCGCTCATTTATTACTGTTGATACTGAAGGAGCCCTATCTTCGGCCAAAATCATAGATAGAAAAATTAAAGAAAAGGAAGAAATAGGCTCCCTAGCTGGAGTGACGATTGGAATAAAAGATAATATTTCTACAAAAGGTATCAGAACTACCTGCGCTTCAAAAATATTAGAAGGTTACGTGCCAAGATATGATGCTACGGTCATAACTAAGCTCAAGCAAAATGGCGCAATAATATTGGGAAAATTGAACTTGGATGAATTTGGTATGGGCTCAACTACTGAATACAGTTCCTTCCATTCAACTCATAATCCATGGAATTTAGATTATGTCCCTGGTGGATCATCTGGAGGAAGTGGTGCTGCTGTAGCAGCAGGAGAGTGTACCGTTTCTCTTGGATCAGATACGGGAGGCTCCATTAGATGTCCTGCAAGTTTTTGTTCTGTTGTCGGGCTTAAACCTACTTACGGTAAGGTGAGCAGGTATGGTCTAATTTCCTATGCCAATAGTTTGGAACAAATTGGTCCGATTTGCAAGTCGGTAAAAGATGCTGCCATTATTATGAACATTATTTCTGGAAAAGATATGATGGATAATACGAGCATGAATTCGACTCCTATCGGAATTCATAGCAAGTTAGGTAAATTAAATATCGCGATAATAAAGGAGTTGATTAATGGAAGTGACCATGCTGTTACCAGAACAGTTTATTCTGCTTCCGAAAAATTCAGAGATATAGGCTATTCATGCGATGAAGTGTCAATAAAAAATGTGGATTATGCATTGCCATCATATTATACACTTGCCAGTGCGGAGGCTTGCAGTAATCTTGCTCGATACGACAATCTTCGATATGGCTATGATTTCCCAATTGAGGAATACAAATGGGATGCCTATTTTAGTAATGTTAGAAAAAACTTTGGTCAGGAAGTGAAGAGGAGAATATTGATAGGATCTTATGTTCTTTCATCTGGATATTATGGTAAATATTACCTCAAAGCAAAGATGTTGCGCTCACTTTTGAAATCAGAATTACTAAATCTATTCAAAAAGTATGATTTATTGATTGGTCCAACAATGCCAATACTTCCATTTAAGATTGGAGAGAAAATAGAAGATCCATTTAAAATGTATCTTGTCGACATAAACACTGTATTAGCCAACCTTGCAGGAATTCCTGCGATATCTATTCCTGTCGGATTTAGTAACGGTCTTCCTATAGGATTACAAATAATGGCAGCTCCATTTCAAGAACAGAAGCTCATTGATGCATCATTGGCACTCGAAAACACTATTGATATTCAGAGAGGACCAAATACGATATGAACCTGGTTATGATCGGGTTAGAGATTCATGCTCAAATAACCGCGCTCAAAAGTAAACTCTTTTGCTCTTGTTATTGCAACTATCGTGATTTAAGACCAAATACTAACATTTGTGAGATATGTAGTGGACTCCCAGGTACTTTACCACTTATTAACAAAAAAGCTATAGAGTATGCCACAATGACATCAGTTGCTTTGGGATGTAAAGTTCCTGATAAAATTATGTTTTATCGTAAAAATTATTTTTATCCGGACTTGCCAAAAAATTTCCAGATAACACAGTATAATGTGTACGGGCTCTCAAGTATTGGGGCAGACGGTTTATTCGAATTAGATGATTCAAAGAAAATCAGAATTACAAGAGTTCAATTAGAAGAAGATCCTGGAAGAATTGTTTATTCTGATGAAGGAATGAATGTTAGGAATTCTGCACTTGTCGATTATAACAGGGCTGGAGCTGCTTTGATTGAAATAGTCACTGAGCCTGACTTTAATGATCCAAAGGAGGTTAGACTATTTTTGAATAAATTAACCTTGACGCTTAAGCATATTGGTGTGTGTGATACATTATTGGAAGGATCAGTTCGATGTGATGTGAACGTGTCCATGAAAGGTGGTAACAAGGTGGAGATTAAGAATATCAATTCGTTCAAGGAAGTTGAGAAAGCCATCAATTATGAGGTTACCAGACAAACCAATATGTATAATCGTAATCTCAAAATTGAAAATGAAACAAGACATTGGGATGATAGGAAAAAAATTACTTTTAAGGCGAGAAGTAAGGAAGAAGAACACGATTACCGATATTTTCCAGAACCCGATATTCCTGTAATTGTACTAGGTAACAACTTTGTTTCCAATCTAAGAGGTTACATGCCAGAACTACCAAACGAAAGATTCACTCGCTATTTATCAAAATACAAACTCACGGAGCATACATCTAATATTCTTATAAACGACAAGAAATTAGCGGATTTCTTCGAGTCTTGCGTTAAGATTTACTTTTCTCCAGTAGAGATAGCCAACGTTCTGATTACTGATCTTAAAAGCTTCATAGATAATAACAGCGAGAGTACCGATTATTTGAATAATATGAAAGTGACACCTGAACATATTGCCGAATTGGTGAAACTTATCGAAGGCAACAAGATTAGTAGGATAACCGCAAAAGATATTTTAATTAAAATAGCTGAAAGTGGAGTATCGCCAGCTGAAATTCTGAATAGTACAAATTCATTCAAGATAGATGATGAAAAAACTCTTAAAGATACAATTGATAAAATATTTGATAGTGAACCATCAGCAGTCAACGATGCAAGAAACAATCCTGAAGCCATAAATTTTTTACTTGGCAAAGTAATGAAATTTACAAAAGGCCGCGCAGATCCCAAAATTGCCGCAGATTTAATAGAAGGTAAGCTGAGAAAGTCGGAAAAATAGTCCTTTTGTTGAACGGAACCAACATTTGCTACCACTATGTTGACTGCATTAGTTTGCTGAAAGTATTATTTCTTAGAGATTTGTTCTAATTGATTTAATACCATAGGCAGAAATGCTCCAATATCACTAACAACTCCGATCGCCTGTGTTGTCCCCCTATCTAGCAATTTTGTCACTACAGCTTGACTAATATCGACTGCAACTACTTTTACTCGTGCAGGTATCATATTTCCTACGGCAATTGAATGTAACATAGTAGATAACATAAGTACCATTTTTGTGTCTGTCAATATTTCTCTATATTTATTTTGTGCCTCTATGATGTCAGTAATCACACCTGGAATTGGACCATCATCTCTAATTGATCCACATAGTGCATATCGTACATTATTTTTGATACACTCATACATAATTCCTGATTTTAGAACGTTTTTCTTAACCATTTGTTCTATAGAACCAGCTCTGAAAACTTCATTTATGGCTTGCATGTGATTTCTGTGTCCGCGAATTGCTAAGGTTCCATTTTTTACATTCATACCCAAAGATGTACCAAATAGAGAATTTTCTATATCATGTACAGCTAATGCATTACCTGTGAGTAATCCATCAACATAGCCCATCCTTATCATCCTGGCCAAAAATTCAGCCGCACCTGAATGAACAACTACTGGTCCTGCCGTGACTACTATTTTTCCGCCTGTACTTTTGGTATTATAGATATCTCTAGCAATTTTTTTTGCAATTTGTTGAGTTGGTCTTTCACTTGAACTCGAACTACTCATGAATTGAAAGATATCTACGCCTTCTCGCGGTCGCTCTTCTGGTAATATCCTAACTCCTTTTTCACCAGTTACGATGCTATCTCCTTTTAGAATATCACGGATTTTTCTACATTCGGCATTCTTGTTTCTGATATCAACAACAATACATTTATCCATCATCATATTCTGAACATCAATCCATTCATTGTTGAGAAAGATCTGTGTTGCATTATTAGTAGTACTGTAGAAATCAACTGGCATTACCATATCATTGGGGGCGGGCTTTAGGTTTACCCCATCAATCTTGGTGGGTTGTGCTCCTTCGATATAGATTGATGCTAATAATTGGTCAAGATGTTTTTTATCATTTCCTGATATCAATAATCTGGCATAACTTAATTCATCTTTCTTTTTTCCTACGTGAAATTCTAGAACATTAAAATCGCCTTTTAGATCCATAATCTTGTCAAAAATTCTTGTCAAGATCATTGAATCAATAAGGTGACCCTTAATCTCTATAGACTGTTCATATTTTTTTTTCAAGGAATATCACTAATTAAATTTTCCAGGTTTAAATTGGAAGTATTAATTTTCCAATGTACTCAGGAATATTTTCATTCTTAATAATGTTATTAATAATCTCGTCTTTCTTAACTTCAATAAACCATTGAGCTACAGATTTTGCAATGCCATTCTTATCGCAAATTGCAATTAAGTATCCATTTTGATCCCTTATATAAGCAAAATAATTCTCTTCTCCAACGGGTTCCCAGCTGTTATTATTATTATCCTTCAATGCGAGTGCCGGCATGGCAACATTTCCAGTATATTTGTTTAAAATATCTTGAGCTACTCTCACTCGTTTCTCGCCCATTTTAAGAGCCGTAAAATATTGCATTTATTGAGTATATATCCTGCTTTCATATTTGTGTTTAACTCGACTTAATTGGAGCACGTAATGCTTTCAATAAAGAGTCTGGAGCCGGAAACATTTTTTTTGCATATTCCAATAAAGTCTGCCATTTTAATGCCCATTGATAGTCCTTGAGCGATTTCTTTATTACCGCATCACCAGTAGGTAGATTAATCTATTGTTGGACCAGACAGGCAAGAAATGTCGAATAATTTATCTCCATTACATCATGTAGAATTATCTTTTGAATGCGGAGTTATGATTTTATCTGTAACTAGAATAAATTTTGGGACATAATTATATTCAAAACTTTGGTGAGATTACCAAATAAGAGAATGGCTCATGACTATAGTTAATCATTTGTACGATTGGTTATTTGATTCAAACAAATTGAATAATAAACGAATACTGTTATAGACTGTTGATTTGAAAACGAAAATTGAAATTTTGTTTACAATAATTCTCACAATGGTACATAAACTTCCATGATTGGGTCTTTTCATCAATATCGTATGCCTAAATTATTGTTCGGTAGGAACACAGTATCTGGCTGCATACTAACTATGATCCTTTGCAAAGTAACCTAGTAGTAACTAGCCATAAATATGACAGAAGTTACTTCATTCATTTCATATTGAATAATCGTTTATTTTTTGCAAAATTTTATACACTAAATCAGGGTCACTCTTTTCAATATAATCATTAGCACTTTTTAAGAACACTTGTAGTGATTCTTTGGGATATCCATCGAATTCATATTCTTTTGCTTGAATGGCCATTTCAAGTTTGTCCATATTATGAACAAACTTGGCACTATCAGTCGAATTATCGACGTACTCATTCCAAATATCAAGATATTTAGCACGCAGATGTCCGGGTAGTTTGGAAAGAATTTTTTTCATCGCCCTGCCTTCTATTAATTTTTTTTTCTCAGGTGCTGTGCTATCAGGAATCATATCACCTACAAGCGATTCAGCTAGATCATGAAGATTGGCCATTTTCATTATATGCTCCGTATGTAAATTTAACATATCCGCCAGAACCATGGAGATAGTACACATTGAGTAGGAATGATCAGCAACCGATTCAGGCAAATCGATATCTAATTTATGAATCCAACCTACTCTCTTTATTTTCTTAAGATTGCAAACAATGCGGAAAAAAGATACAATATTTGATATCTGGCTTTTTTCTGAGTTCATTTACCAATATTTTAAAATTTAATTCATATTAATGTGATGAAACTCCCAAATCATATGTATTTGCATGTGGGAAGTCCTGAGCAATTGAAAAATAATTAGGGACAAAAACGATGTTAGATACCGTATGATCAAGAAAATACAGTAAGAAACTGGTTGCCAAAGCCATGATGGTTGTAATCAAAATCAACAAGAGTACATTTCGAGTTTGCCGCAATGTTATACTGTTGTAATCTCTGTTTATTTTTATTATTTATATCTACTTGATTTTAATTCAATTTCCACGGAATGTCATTTCGATTTTGTCGTTTATTGGTAACTCTTGCAAGAACAAAGAAAAGATCTGACAATCTATTCAGATATGAGAGGATTTGCTGACTTATTTTCTGTTCTTTTGCAAGTGCCACTGCAGCTATTTCAGCGCGTCTTACGACAGTTCTGCAAATGTGTAATAAAGATGATTCAATACTTCCACCTGGAAGTATGAAATATGTTATTGGGGATAGTTCGGCTTCGAAATTATCAATATGTTTTTCGATAATGGAGATCATCTCTTCTTTAACTAGTAATCTATTTTCTTTCAAACTGCTGGGATTTGCCAATTCTGCTCCTACAACGAATAAATCCTGTTGAATGCTTACAAGTATTTCTTTTATATCTGTAAAAATAGAATTGTTTTCAATATTGGAAATCAGATATCCTAAATGGGAATTTGCTTCATCCACTTCTCCATATGCAATTATTCTCAAGTTCGATTTAGAAATGCGCGAACCATCAATTAGGCCGGTTTCTCCCTTGTCGCCAGTTTTAGTATAAATTTTCACTGTTGAGATAAAATACAAACTACCATAAATTACTTTTACGACAGTTCTGATAAGAAAACTATTTGATTCTTATACCAAATTGAGGGTTTAAGGGTGATTTTCCATTTCAATAAAAAAGGCCATTGGTATTAGAAATTTAGTAAGAGTGAACGTCTATTTTGTGTTCCTTTAGATATTTCTTTTTCTTAAATCGTTCGTTACACTTTTCACACTTGAAAGGCTTCTCAAATTCGATAAGGAATCTTTTCCTTCTTTCTTCAGGTGTTTCCACGACCACTTTTAAATCTGTATTATCCATTGTAACTAGAATAAAAAACTTGTTATAGTTTATTTACTTTAAGGAAGATAGTACTATAGATAAAACTAGTTAAATAATTAGTTCTAATATTCTAGTTTCTGCGTCTATATTATATTCAACTCCCGGAAGAAAAAGAAGATGCGTCTTTAACTTTTGTAAACTCAATTAACTCTTACGTTACTAGAGTTACTAGAAAAAATTATGAATATTATCTATCTCATTCTTGGAATACTGTCTTCTGGATTTGGATTCTTTACTTAAACAATCTCAACAAGTAATATCTAGCCTTATCATGAGGTATCTAGTATCTCAAAATCAAGCCACTACATGACTACTGTAATCGCATAATAAAACCCGCTTGTGAGACAACTGACGCAATAAAGGATTGGAAGAAGTCTAAGGAAGATTAAATCAGAAAAGACCGATAATGAGAATGGAAAAGACGGGGCAATATTTATGAAGAAATAAAATAATTGAGGTATTTAGAATCGAGATTAAAAGACCGCCATTATTATTCTGGCATCTACTGGCGTTAGAATGGGTGCTTTACAATCAATTAAACTGGCAAATTTAGAGCGAATTAACAATCTTTACAAAATCATAATTATACAAAAGATATGGGAGAGTACATTACATTTTGTACTCCAGAATGCCTAAATTGATTCTTAGTTGAGGTTCAGGAAAAGACACTGTGTGATAACCAATCAAGATTCATCTTTTTACTTGTAAACATTTGGTCGTCGTCCTACATAGGAAAATAATTTTGTGTTTATCCCTACCTCGCTCGAAAACTGATTGATGGAACTATTTGCTTACTGATTGAATTTAGATATTGTTGTGCTCATCTAAATACAACCATCGATGAGATATTCGGCCCAAACATGTTCACCCTGATAAGACTAGGATAATATCTGCCAATAAAATATAAAACATTGCGACAAGCAAGGAAAGTAGAATAATGATGATCTAATTCAAAAAAAGCAAGGCGCTAGTGACATTTATTACCATGAAGAGAAACAAGATAAAGATACAACCTTTATTACAATAAATAAAAGATGTGGCGCCCATTTAGGCAGTCTGGAACTAGTTCTTTGCTAATGGAACTACTTTTTCAAGTACCTATCTTTACGATAGAGAATATGATGGATGGAATATTAGGCTCGCCAGGCGGTGTAGTATTGATGAGACCGCAACCTTGATTGGCAGCAGATACTGACATCACAGTATTTATGGTATCATTCGCTTTCAATGGCATAATTGCTTGTGACACAAGGACAATGGTATCATTTACTACATTTACTGAAGCTCGAGTGTTACTATTTGCTACATACGCACCGTTTTGGCTAAGCCACAAATCAACATTACAAGTTGTACTACCTGACGTCTTTCCCACTTGAGCTGCTGCTACGACTAGGTAAGTTCCATCTTGATTGATAACCACATCTGCTGGGTTTCTAGTGCTACTGTGTGTAATCCCGCCATTGATGTAATCGTTAGAGTTCATAATAACATATACTGGCTTGGTAACATTAGGTTGGATTGATTTAGTATGCGATAATTGTGCGGCTGATGTAAATGTACCTACTTGCGCAAAGGCCGGTGGTGAAATTAGAATCCATGACATAGCGGCTAATCCTAAAGCAAATACGCTTAAGATGATCACTTTTTCGTTTCTTCCCAATCTAGACATTCCCAAAATTAGGAAGAACTTCTTTATAAAGTTATTTAGATTTTTTTGGGAATGTCAATAAAACACTCCTAATTACTAAAGTTACTACAAAGAGGGAAACTTATTTGTTTTTTGATTATTTGCAATGAATATCCATGTCACGGTTGTGATGCTTATCCGAATCCATTTCTAAGCCACACATTTTACATTTTATCTTATCATGGGAATTGTCCAAGTTGTCATAAAATGAACCGGATGTGATGATTTAATAAAGTTATTCGCCTTTGGCTTCTAATACTGATCGCGTAGTAAGTATTTCAAGGATAAGTTAATTTGATAAGATTAACCAATTGCCAGTTTTTTGTATTTTTTCGGTTCATTACAGACCTGAAAAAATATCCAGTCCAGTAATGATTCACTGATCAATTATATTACAATTTATCTCGTTTTTCTTAACATTTTCTATCTTATTGACTACTAATCTTATTAAATAATCAAAGAAAAAATGATGTGATGGTAACGATAGAGCGTTACCGACTGAAAATTAAGGCGGTGTTATTGCTGAATCTCCGAATACATCATCATCGCCGTTAGCCGGAGAGGTAAGTACATTGGAGCATACAAAGTCATTGTTGTTAGTGGGGTTACCCATCGAACTTATTTTTTCATTTTCATTCTCTACCTTACAACTATTATCCTGTTTTAATTCATGGGTCCTTTCGTTACAGTTGTGATCATCATTGTTTTTGCATTCATTTTTGTCGGCAAACGCTGGTGCTACCTGTGATATTCCTGTTCCAATTAGTGCTGTCAATATTCCTAATGACAGTACCGCGAACATTAAGACGTTTTTGGTGTTCAAGGTTTGTTATCGTAAATTGATACTAAATAAAGTATAAGTGCATTGAGTAAGAACAATTGCTAAAAAAATTATAGAGTCATCTTTGGTACCTTATGTCTGAATTTAATCACAGAATTATTTTCACTCATATTGATCAATTTGCGAAGAGTGTTTTATATCTGGCGTTCTATTTCCATGCCATTTAGCAGTTTTTATCTATCCGATCCTTGGGTGTTTATCATAAAAACTTCCTCCTTCACATGTTAAAAAAGTATTACTGGCATTAATGGCCATGAGTCCATTCAAGAAACCTTGTATATTTTGTAGTGGGTTTTATGAAGAGATAACTGTAGAAAGTAAGTATGGAGACTACCAACTATCCTCTCTAATTTTTAATGAAAGAAGCAGCAAGTTGATGCAAATAGCAACTTGCATTGTTTACAGATGTTCGAGGTGCGGAAATATTCAATCATTTCTAAAGGAAATGCCAGAAACTTAACTGTAACAAACGAGGAAAAAGAGAATGCAAAAAGTGTGGTGGCTTTATAACAATGGAAGTTTGTGAAATGTCATAAATAAGCAAACGATAATTGGTGCCGATTGTATTGGAATTGCACCAACCTCTTATCCTAAGTAAAGAATCTATCTAAACTGATCAAAGCGTAAGCATTTGTTATATACTCTGCTGTTATACTGATTTCATGACGTTAAGATCTGTCTTTTCGCGGATCAGGCGTTCAAAACAATACCGAAAAGAACATGAACAAGAAATATTGGACGAAGATGAATTAGAAACTTTGCAAATAGATAGTGAGTACGACAGCTAACCTGACAGAACATTGTGATAATAATTATAATATATTATGGGAGACTTACTGTATGGATGTCATTATCACAATTTTTGCACATGTACCTGTGACAACTTATACACCAATCTACTTGGTCCGCTGTATTGCAGGAATCGCATAATGGCATCCTTATTGTGTCATACTCCTAGTCTAGTTCTGACCCCGGTGGTTCATGTTACTAATGTCAGCTCAGTATCATTATTAACCAATATAATTTGAAAAATTACTTTCCATTAATTCCTTCTTTTATTTCACCGCTTATGTTACTAAGTATATCAGCAGCTCCGTTGCCTACTTTTTTTGCAGCCTCTTCTGTCTTATTTAATAGGTCGGTACCTACAGTACTCATATTTTGTCCAAGTTCCGTCCCTGCATTACTCATATTTTGTTTAAGTCGACCAAGTTCGGACCCTAATTTGTCCGCTGCTTTATCCATCACTGAAGAAGCGTTTTGTCCAAGTTTTGAAGCAGCTTGGGCTGCGGAAGTAGTCATATTTCCTGCTGTGTTTGAGGCATTCGTAGTTACATTTTGAGCCATTATGTGATTTGTGGAGAATCCTAGAATCAAAATTGAAAGCATTGATCCTGTGAAAAGTAGTTTTTTATACATGATCATAATTGATTCAATTTTTATTTAACAGTTATATTTTTGAACTCCAATCGGACTTTTTAAAATCTTTAGGACGAATAAACCGTAGTGCAAAGGTCTTCTTTTGAAAAGAGTTCAAATAATTAATTTGGGTTCTAAACGACATAAATACTAATAGCAGCATTTTAGGAACTATTCATTAGGATCGTTACCTTCACTATCATCAACTATTTCGATGTGATCAAATGCCTTAAGATTTAATTTCTTTTTAATGATTATTGCTAGAATGCTTTGTCCTGCGGCTGGAAGTGATTCTCCATGACGAATTTTGAATTTAAATTTTTTAACAATATCATTTGTATCCGATTTTTGTAAGAATATATACACTTCATTTTGAAGTTGAGATATTTCTACATTTTTTTCGTCAATTTTTTCCTGTTCCATTAAATACTATAATACTTTATGGTCAGAAAGTTATAAAGAGATCAAAACTATGAACTACCATTATCCTGGTAATGGACTCGAAAAGTCCACTACATATCAGAGTTTGCAAGGTAAAAATAATGTTGCTATGGAAATAAGTACCTGGATTATCACAACCATGCTAGTTCTGACAATCTGGTCGGTAATATTGCCGATGGATTCGTATCTATGTGGGCTAAAAACATCGTAAAAACTCGTTTCCTCATTCCAGAATTCTTTACCTTTTTCCGACAATCACAAGATAAAATTTACAATCCCTTCTGTTACGTATATCTTAGAATAAATATAGATTCAAGCCCAAATTTAGTAACGTGTCAGTGTATCTTCTTTATATCTTCTATCTCATACACATCTTAGACAAATGTTTTATACACGTCTTACTGTTGATCCGATGACTGTATGGACAAGTGTAGTAAAGAAAACATTATAGAACCCAGATTTATAAAATTACCAAAAGGACCACATGACATAGCAGTAGATGAGAACACAAATACCTTATATGTTAGTTGCAAAAGTTCTAACTTGATTCTCGTAGTAGACGACACTGCCGGAAATGATCCCATTGTCAAGTCCATTAATATGAAATCTCCCTCTCAGATGCAAATCGACCAGAATTCCAAAAGACTATACGTAATCGGAAAAGATGACGGAAAGATTGTTGATACTGAAACAAGAGATTTCGTGCTAAGAGATGATCACAAAACTAGCACCTTTTCTGTAAGAGCCAACGGTCAAATGATTCTCGATACAACAAGGAGCCTTGCCTATATTGCACAAACAGGACTTGCTAGTATAGAAGTTGTCGATGTTGCTAATGGTGGACGCGTTAAAAAAGTCATTGGAACAAAAGAAAAGCCCACTGCCATAGGGTTGGATTCTTCTGCAAATAGGATTATAGTTGGTAATAGAAGAGTAGAACTATACGTTATTGATGCAAATTCTCACCGAATTTCCGATACTATCTTTGCACCAGAAATGGTCCCCAAATTTTCGTTATTGCGACACTTAGCGGACGGAGCAAATTTCATGATCCCTAACTTTGTTTATCAACGCCCAAAGAGAATTCTAGTAAATGCAAAAGAGAACAGACTTTATGTAATATACTCATGGATCAACGAACAAAGTATAATTCCAATGGCGTCGACACCACTTGACTTTGATATTGGCACGTGGGACGAATGTCTCACAATTTTCGATGCAACAACCTATGAAATGACAAATGGGATTTATAGGGGAACAGGACTAAATGAAATTTGTATTAATTCCATAAATTCTCAAATATATTGGTTTAATTCTGACGACAAGCAGATAGTTACTTTAGATAAGGATGGAAATTTACTTCAAACATATACTCCGACGCCAACATCCCCAGTTCATAATCTATTTTCCCAGAATCAATCTCTCACATGGGGCGGGGGTTTCGGATATGATGCACCACTATTTCAAATGCCCAATATTCGACTAGCCATTAACTCAGCATTAAACAAGATCTATCTGACAGGATCGGGAAAACTTGACGAATATCTTTTGATATATGATCTACAAAAAATTGCAAGCGACCACATACAATAAAATACATAGGTTAGAACTAAAACCAAAACTTTTTGCGCAAATACATGTAAAAGAGTAACTGAAAATCAGCAACATGTAATAAAAAGTAAGGAAATTCAATAATTCAATATTTTATTAATGAATATGTTGCCAAACTTAAAACTATATTAAAAAACGTTACTATTGTAAGAAATGTTATCATTTGTGTGTACAAAAAAAGGGACCAAGAAACTTGATAGTTGTATCTAATATCTAGATCGCAAGTTAGATAATGAATGCATCCTAAGAGAAGGAAACGAAAGACCGATTTGGAGAATAATTTTCAAAAATATTTATAAATATCCTTATAGGAGATAAATCTAAAATGTCGAAATGTCAATCTGGAAACTGCGGAATTTCATGTAAAGGCGACTGTGTATGTATGTCAATTGCAGAAGATCCTGATAACTGTGAATGCTATTGTTTCGAAACTCTAAAACCTGCAAGTAAACGTACAAAAACAGGAAAAAAAATTCCATTTATGAGATACAAACGTAGAATTAATGTAAACCCTCAATCGAGGTATAACATTTGTGTTCACAATATGCCAATATCCACACTCGCACAATCCTTTGACAAAGTCCTACTAAATAGAATTCTAGTTCCTGCTAACAAACTAGCAAAGAATATTACATTCGACTTAAAGAATAAAACATTCAGACAAATTATAATTACCTGTGGATTGGGTCTGAAGAATTAATTCACTTTCAGCGAGATAAAGGATCTCATAGTGATTTGTTGAAGTATAAATAGTGCTATGTAAACGAAGATATCACCAAATTCTTGGTGTTTCTGTGTAGCGTTTAATGCTTCTCAAGACAAGATTATATATAATTCGTACAGAAGGTTAGCCTGTGCCGTCGTAGCTCAGCCTGGGAGAGCACTCGACCTATGTGGGGTGAAGCTGAAGACCGAGCTGTCGTGAGCTCAAATCTCACCGACGGCATAAAAATTTATCAAGATATCAACGTCATTTTAGAGCTTGAATTATGTCTGTCTTAAAGTTTCGAAATATTAAAGAATACATTTGTGGACAAAATATAGATGACTTAAATTATCAATTATTGATTCATTTCTTAAATCGCTCATTGCATTACAACAATTATGTTCAAAGCCTGCTCGAGCTAAAAGTTTAATCCTCTTTAAGGTAACTATGTTCTTTGATTTAATATTAGGGATTAATCTATACACTTTAACATGAAGAGGGAATCAAAACCATCTTGATTTCTTGGACCTTGCTTAAACTTAAAAATCGCTAGAGCCACCTGCACTGAACTTGCTGCCCTTTATGCTAACTATGCCCTCTTGGTCATTTATCCACTTTAGGAACTCAAGATCAAGCGGATGACTGACGATCATCTTTGTACCACGCAGATAAAAGGCAGGAGCCATCCCTGTCTTATTGATGACATTACTACGAATCATTTCTGTGTCAAGTCCCTCTTTCAAAATAGTCTCCAGAGTGTAGATACTCTTCCCATTTTCGCTCCTATCAAATATTAAAGAAACAACCAAGAGTGGATCTACTTTGGAAAATATCTTTTTTAACATACCATCGAGTTCCTTGAACTTGTTTACTACATCTTCTATTTCGCCCAAGAGTAGAACTTTTGATATTTCTCCTTTATAAAAATAGCTGAATTATATCGAACATGAAAAAGGAATTGCTAGCACCAATACGCTTTTGTAGATGGGTAAGAATTGGATTGAGTTGGAACGGAAAAATTATTAATTTTGACGACAAAACCATTATTATGTGTGTGAATGTAAGACATTTAGATATGACGAACCCTATAGTCATTGCATTCAAGCGAATCCTTTGTAATCACGAAAGTACTTTTTCGTACAGAAAGTACAATGATTTTGATTTCTTTGAATATGATAAATGTACGAACTGTGAAAAAGTAGTCAGATGTCTTAGGGGCTTTGACGAAAGTATTAGAGGTTGATTATAATAGGAATTAATCTTCCGCTTTTGATTATTCTTTGGTGGGTTGGTGCCGTAATAGCCGGAATATCGCTCTTGATCCCACAATACAACTACTATCTTATTGGGGGATCACTGGGATGGATAACGGTTGTAATAACATCAGGGCTTATAATTTATGCAATAAAAAGAAATAATAAAGAAAGTCAGAAAAATACGCAGTCTAAAATTAATTGATTTCTTTTCCGCCTTGTTCTTCAATTACTACAAGAGTAACAGTAGACGTTATACCGGGAATCTTTCTTATTCTGCTAGTTATTGTGTGATTCATTGTTTCTGTATTGTCAGACTTTACCTTTACGAAAATATCGTGAACGCCATATGTTCCACGTACTTCTCTTACATCAGGCAGCTTAGCGATTTCGGTGATTATTCTTTCTTCCGACCCTAAGGTGCAATTCACAAGTATGTATGCAGTAGACAATGATGTTTTTAGAAATTTAGTGTATTTTAGTCTTTTCTATGAACCGATTTCTTACGATAAAATATCATACATTTACTATTTCAATGTATAAAGTTTGTAGAGTTCACCAGTTCTCTTACTAACATAATTCCATTCTCTTGCACTGTAGTTAACTCTAACAAATTTTTGTCTCAATTCAGGATGTAACCTTACATACACGTCGTCGCCTATGGTGATATTATTCGACTTTGTTAATGATGTCATTTTTGATGAAACACTCATACAATATCCCAAAATATCCAAGGGAGAAGATTCATCACGTCCGTACTGAACAATAATGTTTTCGCCCTCATCAATTCCAATTTTTGCACTTAAGTCTGGATAATCATATTGATTCAATATGGGATTTAGTCCATTTTTAATAATGGTTAGCATGGACATTCCACATCTGACAGCTCTATCACAAACTACAAACTTGTTAGATAAAGACGGAAAGAATGCAATTACTGCATCTCCTACATATTTCAAGACAAATCCTCCGTACCTATACACGGCTGAAGACATTTCGTAGGTGAAGGCACGTATTATTGTGACTAGTTTGTCAACTGGTATCGTCATTGAGAGATTTGTCGAGCCTACTAAATCCACATACAAAATAACAAGCGGAATCTTGGAGTTGACATGATTTTTCAGGAAATTCTGTCCGGAATCCAAATTCGAATCATATTGATATCTTCTCTTAAGCGCCTTCCATATCCTGTCTTGCGTTTGCTTTATCTGAGTGTCAGTATCATAAATTGCATCTGATTCCACCTTGGTTTTCTTCTCTCCTGTAATCATGGAGATAAAGGGAGATGTGTTTCTATCCAGATTTTGAGATTTGGTGCTATCTGCTTCTTTAACTGTTGTCATAAGTTATGATCCCTCCATCCATTTGATAGCTATCAACCAATAATAAGATACTGTAATGGTTATACATACCAAGCGCTTTATAAAATCAAACCATATAAACCCTATACGGTTTTTCTCATATTCAGGACCCATAGATGTTGAAATTATTAAATAACAGTTGGAAAGGGTGTACAATTTATTCAAATTCGCGGCAATTTCTTCCAATACATCAATTATATATTACCACTGATTATGGCAAATAATCTCGTTACATTGAATATTCATAACTCAGCAATATTTGAAAGCTTTTCAATGAAAAGATAAAATTTCTAACATACCTGATTTTGAAAAATAATTTTCATAGTTAATTCTGTTCGCACGAAAGAATTTGTTTTGCACAAACATACCCGCATATCATATCCGATCAAGGCCATAATAGCGCACTAAGAAATAGTATGATAGGCAAAGTATTCGGAACGATTTCATAAGCCAGATATGCCTTAGCCTTAACAAGTAATAGAAAGATATGTCGTTACTAACATTACTTTTTTCTAACCAGATGTTTGAAATTAAAGGCATGGACTTATCAGTTCGTTCAATGACCCTCAGTGGGTTGAATGATCTAGCGCTATTCAAACTTTTTGTTTTTTGAGGGGACAATGTCTCGTAGATTTTCTAATTTGCATGTTGCAATCACACTAATTGAGAAGCCCATGTAACTGACTAAAATTTGTGACAAGTAGAAACATCCCAAACGACTTAATTTTGGAATTTATCAGTTTGTATAACCATGGTGAATCCTATCTATTAGCGCCTCGTTACGGGCACAATAGAATCCTATTTACGAAATCTCAATCCAAAGAAAGACTAATTAGGATCAAAGCATGTCTTTAGTAAGGATATCTTTTTTTGAGAATCCCCAATAGAGATGATGATGGCTATGCTAAAGTACTAAATGCTCTCTTTGTTGACATCGAAGATGCTTATTTGCGCAGCATGAAACCAATTCTAAATACAACAGAGATAAATGTGATGCTTCAGGATGGCTCTGTGACAAAGTCTTCCACTTTTGACCCACAATCCATAATTCAGTTTTATCGTTCTTTTCTTAAAGATCTACATAAATGGGAGGTAGAGGACATTCAAGAAACAACTGGCGAGCTAAATCGCATTTTTTGTCAGACTTTAGCCAAACTCGATAATTATACTATCAAAGGTTTTTTTGGGATACAATTCAATATTTTGCCCTATTATAAACCCGATAAACAAGTTATTAAGATACAAAAAGAACTCATCGATCTTTCGACAGAGAATTCCACATTATTAGAATCAGTAGCAAATATTGGTAACAAAACGATAAAACAAGAATTAAAGAATATGTCACTTGATGATCTAGAATTCGAAGATTTATTTGAAAGGTTAATGCAAAATCAAGAATTGGTTGGGAATCTGGAAGAAAAAATCAAGAACATCGAAAGAAAATATCCACAGTTGGAAGGAGCTGAAAAAAAACGAAATTCATTGATTTATGAATTGAATAACTTGATCATTAAAGTTTACCAGGTCACTCCAAACTTGATTGATTATAATAGGCTTATCCAGGGTGAAGAAGGGATTATAGTATATTTTGATATTGAACCCAAGACTGACCCTAAAGGAAAAAAATCAAGCAAATTAGTAGATTTTAAAAGGATTAAAGCTCCTGTGAAGAATGAAATTTCTGACCTTTTCAATGAAATCAGCGCTTCTTTGAATAAAATGCGTTTGTAACAATAAAAAATTGCTTATGGAATAAAAACAAAATTCATAATATTGGACAAATAAGGTTATTTGGTTGAACGATCGTAGTAAGATGTACGTTAAAAATAAGATTCCGTCAGTAGAGGATATTTTCAGAGCTCAAAAATTAATGGACAAGGCGGCAGTGAGAAAGACGCCCTTATCAAGATCAAATACATTCTCAACAATCACAGGAACAAATATCTTCTTAAAATTTGAATCATTTCAGAGAACGGGCTCCTTCAAAGTTAGGGGGGCTTACGCAAAAATCAATTCCCTGACAAACGAGCAGTACAAATCCGGAATTATTGCAGCCTCAGCGGGTAATCATGCCCAAGGTGTTGCCTATGCTGCCCAGAGAAGAAATATTAATTGTAATATTGTAATGCCAAAAAATGCTTCTCCTGCAAAGGTTGCTGCTACTCGCTCTTATGGCGCTAATGTGATACTTTCGGGGGACACATATGACGAATCATGGAAAACAGCCGATTCTTTGTCAAAGCAGTATGGATATTCAATTATCCATGCGTTCGATGATCCAATAGTCATTTCAGGTCAAGGTACAATTGGTCTGGAACTTATGGAAGATTTGATGGATATCGACAAAATCTACTTACCGGTTGGTGGTGGGGGTCTTGCCTCAGGCGTATCTTTAGCCATAAAGGCTAAAAGACCCAATGTCAAGATTATTGGAGTCGAGTCGAAACAGTTTCCAGCGATGAAAAAGTCAATTGAGCATGGGAGTCTATGCGATATAAAAGGAGGATTTTCTATCGCCGATGGTATTTCTGTCAAATCTCCTGGAGAGCTTACTTTTGAAATATGTTCAAAATATTTGGACGACATCGTTACTATAGATGATGTTGCTATTGTAGAGACTATGTTTATGCTTATGGAAAGAGAAAAAGTTGTTGTTGAACCCGCTGGCGCAGCTAGTCTGGCATATGTCGTTTCAAATAGTAAAGATAAAAATAATCAAAACGTTATATCTGTTCTTTCTGGCGGTAATATTGACATGTATCTCTTGGGACAAATAGTATCAAAGGGATTAATGCAAATGGGGAGATTAGTTAAAATCTTTATTCAATTACCCGACAAACCAGGAGCTCTAAAAAATATAGTGGATAAAATAGCCGAACTCAGTGTAAATATAGTTCAAGTTGAACATGATCGACTAAGCTCCAATGTTGCGGCAGGTTCTGCTGGCGTATATCTAAGCTTAGAGTTAGAAAATGAAAAACATTCAAGGAAACTTTTAGATTTTCTAAAGAAGGAAAAAATGGTTTTTAAGATTGTTCCTTAACTGCAGTAGCAATATTCTCTGAATCCGGCTTTGTCTGCCGTAGAACCACCAATCTTGACCAGAACAAATTCATTTTTGGCCCTGGCATAAGAATCATTCAAATTTCGCTGATTTTCGCGCAAAATTTGATACTCATCCATAGATAATTTCTTGCGATCACCAATTTCATTTTCGAGATTCATATCCTTCACTATTTCCTTATATCCTGCTTGTACAACTCCACTAAATACCATGGCACTACTGCCACTCCCATAAGACGCAAATCCTATTCTATAACCTTCTATGTCGTGATTTTTCTTGTACTCGTATTCTAGTAAACTTCTTAATCCCATATACATAGACGCCGTATACAAATTACCTATGCTGTTAGAAGCTTCAAGGGAACTCGACATTTTTTTCTCATATACCTCATTGTAAAAGGAAGTTTGCATGAATGCTTTCCTAAATTGTTCATCAGCCTTCATAAACTCTTTATCTGCCAAGACTGACTCTATCGTTCCTCTACTATCATTTAGTATCGGTTCGTGAAATCCAATTTCTTTAATAACATGTTGCCATCGCGGCAATGTTCTCCATTCATGTCTCAGCAAGTATGCAAGTGCCTTTTCTCCCATTCTTCTATATGGTAAATGCACCGTAAACAAATCAATGTAATCAGTAATTGATTCGCCATCCTTAAGATGAATCAGTCCTGTTCTCATTGCTTTTTCCTTATAACTATCAAAGGCCTTTCTAACCTGGATTAAATATAGTAAATTAGAATATAGCCCATTTACAAGGGGAGTTTCCTTCCCAAACGGTCTATAGAAATCATATTCATTTTTTATTATGGTTGAAGTGACTTTTGGATCTAGTGCAAGTAATCTTGGTTGCTCTTTTATTAAAAGCGCGACTGCACCTGCTCCTTGTGTATATTCTCCGGCTGACCCGATGTCGTATTTGGCAATATCACTCACAACAACAATGGCGGCCTTGTCATTGTTCTCTTCTGCCCTTATCCAATTGGTATTATCGTAAATTGCATAAGATCCGCTGACGCAAGCAAATTTACATTCTATTCCTCCAGCATGCTCAAAAGAGCCATCACCGTATACCTGTTCTAGCATACCTACTACAAATGAATTTAATGCCTTTGATTCATCAAGACTTGATTCCGTTGCTACATACAACCTACCAATATCGTTAGGATGTAAGTTATTCTTCTTCATTAATTCAAGACATGCGTTGGATGCCATACATGCTGAATCTTGATTTGTATCGACCAGCGCCATTTTTTTTATGCCAATACCATGTTCTAATTTTTGGGGATCAATTCCTCTGGCTTGAGCAAAATCTTTGTAGTCGATATACAATTTTGGAACATATATAGCAAGGTCGTCAATGCCAGCAGGCATATTAACAGTTTTTCCCACTTAAGACATTTAAAGGTACTTGTTGATATTCGCGTCAAATCAAAAGAAAATCGTTAAAAATTTGGTATGTTTTTAAGAAAAATACATCATTTATGTCAGACAATTAATACGATTGTTCCAAGTACTGATGTCTATTCAATATTCTTAAAAGATAACTTGACATGAATCCAGTAGAGATTTCACAACTAATTCTAAACTCACTACTGGCCAGTGAATAACACATTATCTAGTGGACGCGTATAGTTTCGTAGAAATTATTACGTTCATGCGCATGGAAACCAATTTGTTTGATTGCTGCTACTATCTTGTCTGAAGTCAATTCTGTTGATCTAGCTCCAGTCGCACTAACTACTTCCTCACCGATTAAAGTGCCTCCAAAGTCATCTGCACCATAGTTTAATGCAAGCTGAGCCATTCCTATGCCATTTGTAAGCCAGGATGATTGAAGATGATCAATAAGCCCTGAAAAGATGATTCGCGAAATAGCTATAGTTTTTAGTAATTCTAAACCTCCAGAGGAATATTTGATAATACCATCTTCTTGCATCTTCGTATTATTTGGTTCAAAGCTCCACGGTATAAAAGCCATAAAGCCTCGAGTTTTTTCTTGCAAATCAGCTATCTTCATCAAATGCCTTGCTCGTTGTTCAATATCCTCTCCAGTACCATACATCATTGTAGCCGATGATCTTATACCCAAATCGTGGGCTTGTTTCATGATATTTAGCCACTCATTACTTTTTATCTTCAGTGGGCTAATTTTTGACTTTACATTATCATCCAGAATTTCTGCGCCAGCACCTGGCAATGAGTCCAAACCCGCTTTTTGCAATCTAGACAAGACTTCTTTTGTGCTACATCTTTCAACCTTGGAAATGGTATCAATTTCAGAAGCTGAAAGTCCGTGTATGGCGACCTCAGGGCACTTTTCCTTAACTGTTTTGAACGCTTCTTCATAATACTCAATATTGAGATCAGGGTTATGACCCCCCTGCATCAAGACTTGACTTATTCCGAAATGCTCTCTTGCTGTTACAACTCTTTTTACAACATCTTGTACAGATAACGTATATCCTTCTGAATCACCAGGGGCTCTGTAAAATGCACAAAATTTGCAGTATGTTATACATACATTCGTATAATTTAGAATAATGTTATTAACAAACGTTGCAACTTTACCGAATAGTTTTTCTCTTAATATATTTCCAATAATGCCCAAGGCATAGGGATTGTCTGATTTTAACAAACGGATGCAATCATTCAAATCCAATCTATTTCCGAGCATCACTTGATCTAAAATATCACTAACGTCAGATTTCTGAATTAAATCCTGCGCAAATAAGCTCATGAGCTATATCTTTCATGACGATTGTCAAGGATATTTAATCTTTACAAACATTGGCAAAAAGCGAAGATTTTATAGTCGATGTAGACTCCATTTAAACAATTTGTTACAGAGTATTTCAGGCAGTTCAAATGCTGTAGAAAAGGTCATCCATGGGGAAGAATTATCATTCAACGATGGCTTGGAACTACTCAATAACGAAAATGTCTTCGTCTTGGGCGCTGCTGCAAATTTGGTAAAAAAAAAACTAACTGGTAACGTCATAACCTTTGTTGCCTCTTATTACCTGAATTATACTAATGTATGTGCCGCAAGTTGCCCACTTTGTGCATTTTATAGAAAAGGTGACGAATCAGATTCGTATACACTGACAATCGAACAGATACTATCAAGAGCAAGAATAGCAATAAACGATATGAAGGCAACAGAGCTTCACATAGTTGGTGGGTTCCATCCAAAACTGGGACTTGATTATTATGAAAAAATGATAAAGGAAATCAAGAAAGAATTTCCTTCAGTAACCGTAAAAGCTCTTACACCGGCCGAAATTCATTTCATCTCCCATTTAACCAAAAATTCTGTAAAAGAGGTACTTTCTAGATTAAAGGCAGCTGGGTTGGATGCTTTACCGGGCGGAGGAGCAGAAATATTCAGTAAAGATATGCGAGATACAATAGTTCGGGGCAAGTGTTCAGGTGATGAATGGCTTAAGACAGCTGAAATTGCACATGAAATGGGAATTAGAACAAATTGTACCATGCTCTTTGGTCATGTCGAGGAACCCAAGCACATTATTGATCATCTGATTAAGGTTCGAGAGTTACAAAGAAAAACAGGAGGTTTTATTACTTTTATACCATTGAAGTTTAGCCTTGATAATACCGAACTTGAGCAAAAAGGATTAATCGGCAAGGAAAGTTCATCGCTATACGACTTGAAAGTAATTGCTCTATCAAGGCTCATGTTGGCAACTACAATGAAAAATATTTCAGTGTATTGGGTTGCACTTGGAAAAAAATTAGCTCAGGTCGCACTATCTTACGGTGGGAACGATCTAGTTGGTACTGCATATTCAGAAGAGATCTTCAAGGCCGCCGGCAAATCTACCGGAACATCGATACAAGAATTAGCGTTTCTGATTAAAGACGCGAAATACGTTCCCTTACAAAGAGATACGTTTTTCAATATTCTATAGCATATATATTTGATTAAGAGTATTCATTATTGATATTTCTGGATATTCTGACTGTTACTATCGACCAAGAGGATCTCATCAAACGAAATGATGTTATTATTCTTGGCTTTTTGAAGCAATGTTAGTATCGAATCCTTACCTTTTTCCCCCATGTTGATAGTAAGATCATTGACGTACATCTTGACAAACTTTTCAATAAGTGATTTAGAATTACCCCTACCAAAACGCATTGCGTAATCTAATGCATCATCCAAATGTTCAAGTCCATATATTATTGAACTTCTGAATAATTCGTCAAAATCAATTATTTCTTTGGTTGTAAGATTTCGATTACTAATGACATTTATTCCCAGAGGAACTGGCATACCATTTGTCAAGTCATGCCACCATTTCCCGAGGTCCAGTATTCTATGAAATTCATCTCCAAATGAAATTTGTGCTTCATGAATAACTAGGCCCGCATCTATATCTCCGGACAAGACATACTTTGGAATTTCACTAAAAATCATTTCAACTCCATCAAATTTTCCAACAGCCAAATTGAGTAATAGATTTGCCGATGTCATTTTCCCTGGAATTCCGATCTTGCATTTGGGTAGATCGTTCAACTCAATATTTTTTTTAGAGATAACTACAGGACCATAGTTTATTCCAAAACTTCCACCGCTACTCAAAATGACATAGTTTTTAAGAAATGCGTATGCATGAGCCGAAATTGCAGTAATGTCCAATTCATGATTAATAGCACGCTTGTTTAACTTTTCAATGTCCTCAATGACATGTTCAATTTGAAAATAAGGTGATTTAACACTGCCTGAGGCAATCCCATAAAACATAAAAGCGTCATCCGCATCAGGCGTATGTCCTAACGTTACATGTTTCATAGAAAATTGAATATTCCAACGGTATTTTTATTTTACAGTATTAGAGTCAAATGTAAGCCATTTTGGGTGCAAGTAGAAATATTCAACACAACTGGGTTGCTATTTTAAGGCGTCTATCCATATGCAATCGGTTCGATACGCCTCTTTAGTACTTTAAGGAAGATTTAATAATGCTGCATAGATTTTTTGTCGTTTATAAGATGCCAAAATTCAAGTCCACTCAGGATATCTTAAGAATTATAGGAAATAAGGATCAAATACGTAATTTCGGCGTTATCGCTCATGTTGATCATGGAAAGACTACTATGAGTGACAGTTTATTGGCTGCTTCGGGAATTATTTCTCCGTCTGTTGCTGGTCAGGCACTAGCTCTTGATTCAATGAAACTTGAACAAAACAGACAAATGACAATTAGAGGAGCCAACGTAACTCTGTATTATGAAATCGGGGGAAAAGAATATGTGATTAATATGATTGATACTCCTGGACATATCGATTTTACAGGAAGAGTTACACGAGCGCTGAGGGCAATTGATGGAGTAGTTGTAGTTTCTGACTCTGTAGAAGGCATAATGACTCAAACAGAAACTGTGACAAGGCAAGCATTAGAAGAACGTGTAAGACCAGTTCTTTATATTAACAAGATTGATAGACTTGTCAAGGAACTGAGACTAGATGCACCTGCGATGCAGAAGTGGCTTTCAAATATTATTGCTGAATTTAACAAGCTAGTTGAAATCTATGCTGAACCTGAATTAAAAGAAAAATGGAAGGTAAGTATTCAGTCTAACAGTGTGGCCTTTGGGTCGGCAAAGGATAGGTGGGGATTTAACTATAATATCGCTCAGAGGAATGGGGTTGGCTTTAAGGATGTTTATGATGCTTACAATTCAGATGATCAGTCTTTAATAAAGACTCTCTCGGAGAAGGCCCCGCTACATGAGGCCGTACTTGGAATGGTTGTACAACACCACCCTCCACCACATGTGGCGCAGCGTTACAGAATACCAAAGATTTGGCCCGGAGATCTAGATTCTGATATTGGAAAATCACTCGTATCATGTGACGACAAAGGACCAATCTTGATGATGGTTACTACAATTAATGTAGACCCACAGGCCGGTAGGATAGCTACAGGTAGATTATTTTCTGGAACGATAAAGGATGGTGACGAAGTCTATCTTATAGATGGTAAAAGAATGGGTAAAGTTCAATCTGTAAATATCTACATGGGTAATACTCGAGAGGTAGTAAACATGCTACCTGCTGGAAATATACCTGCTCTACTTGGTATAGATCATGCAATTGCAGGGGAGACATTCTCGTCGGTCAAAAATGTACCTGCATTTGAGTCAATAAAATATGTTTCAGAACCAGTAGTTACAATTGCCATCGAACCAAAACATCCAAAAGATTTACCAAAATTAGTTGAAGCGTTAAGAAGAATTACTGTTGAAGATCCAAATCTAATTGTAAAAATCAATGAAGAAACTGGAGAAACATTACTGTCGGGAATGGGTGTATTACACCTTGAGATAGCCACATCTCTAATATTGGAAACAGGTTTAGAAATTACAACCACTCAACCCCTTATTAATTACAGAGAGACAATACGTAATACTGCCGGTCCTATTATGAGTAAATCTCCAAATAAACATAATAAGATTTTCATGAGAGTGGAACCACTTGGGGAAGAAATAATTGAATTAATAAAGAACGGTCAAATCCATGAAGATTTAGAAAGAAAACAGCTGGCCAAAATTCTTAGGGAAAAGGGATGGAGCGCAGATGAAGCTAAAAATGTTGCTGCTGTTGATATTAGTGGAAACATACTGGTGGACGAAACAAAGGGTGTACAGTTTATTCAGGAATCAATGGATTCAATTAGGTCAGGTTTCGACGATGTGATCCATGCCGGTCCAATAGCCCATGAAACAGTTAGAGGTGTAAAATTTGTTTTACATCACTTTGTTCCTCATGAAGATCCGGCTCACCGCGGTCTCGCACAATTGATGCCCGCCACAAGAAGAGCAATGTTAGGATCAATGCTTTTGGCAGATTCAGCACTATTAGAGCCTATACTTGGTATGGAAATAAAGTGTCCACAAGAACAAATTGGAACGGTTGCGGGAATTCTATCGGGAAAACGCGGAAAGCTACTGAACGTCGAACAAAAGGGAGTGATAAGCATTATACAAGGTGAAGTTCCAGCTTCTGAAACATTCGACTTGTCTGAGGTAATGCGTGGAGGTACGGCTGGAAAGGCTTTGTGGAATACATTTTTCAAGACTTGGCAATTTGTTCCTCAATCTATTTTCAAAACAATTGTTAATGACCTCAGGAAGAGAAAAGGTCTCAATCCAGAACCTCCGACTGCTGATGAATTTGTAGACAAGGAATAGAACCATTTATCGTATTGCTAGGGCTATGTGCCCTAGGATATGATAATTGCAATATTCCAACTTTTTTTATGTAAAATCCTGATCGCTGAGGTGTAGAATTTATATGGAAGCACGCAATATAATATAATAATTACAAATAGGTATTAGTTGGGATGTTTAACAAGGATTCGTGCAGATCATGTGGTAGTATTTTGTCGCCTGTTTTAAAGTGTAAACTCTGCAAAGAATATGTATCATGGACTTGTGATTATTGCCACCAAGTAGAAGACGTAAGTCATAGACATGAAAAAATCCATAGGTCGCCTGGGGACAAATATTTGGATGTTAAAGATAAATTGATAACGGCGTAGATTATACTTTTAGCAATTTTTACTCTATTCTTATACTACTGAAATTCTCAGTACTAGGTTCCTTCATTCTTTCTATTGCCATCAAAGTTTTTAGAATTTACAGGACAGCTATCTCTTTCCACTTCCACATAAATCTTTGAGGATGTTTTTACATCTATTACGGATTTGATTCGTTCTTCAATAGTATCTATTACTTGTTCTATTTGATCCGTGGTTATGTTATCTACTATGCTAACCTCCATGGCAACTAGTACATCATTGGGTCCAAAATGCATAGTCCTAAGTGTGATAATCCTGTTCACCTCCGGAATCTTGAGTACGGATTCTATAATTTTACCATGATCTTTTTTAGACATCGCCTCTCCGATAAGAAGAGCTCGATTCTCTTTTGCTAAAAAGAACGCAAATAACATTAAAACTCCACCTATAAGTATTGAGCTTAATGCATCATAGATCATGTTGTTAGTAACGTCGGATAGATAAATTCCTATTGCAGCTATAGCTATTCCAAGTAACGCTGCCGAATCTTCAACCATGACAGTCAAAATTGTAGGGTCTTTACTTTCTTGAAATTCTGTGAATAACTTATGAAGATTAACCTTTTCTCCTCTAGCTTCTATGGTACCCCTAAACAAATTAAATGCAATTCGTAGTGCGTTGCCTTCAAAGATGGCAGAGATTAGCAGTATCACATAACTGATATTGGTATTTATGATCTGATGTACAGGATCAAATATGGAAACATATCCTTTTTCAAATGACAGAATTCCTGATATTCCAAATAATAGTGTGGCTACAATGAATGACCAGAAAAATTGTTCTTTACCATAGCCAAACGGATGTCTTTCTGTTGGTACTTTTGTACTTGTCTTAATTCCGATTAGCAACAAGACTTGGTTAAAAGTATCAGAGAATGAATGGTATGTTTCAGACCACATTGCGCTACTATTTGTTAGTAAGGCCGCAATCAGTTTTGCAATAGAGATTCCTAAATTACCAAACAGCGCAGCATACACGGCCCTCTTGGAACTTCCGACCAACAGTTATTCTCCTTTTCCCATATTCGATTAAGAAAGACTCAGCGAGAAATTATCTCTTTCATGAAGATATCTTGATCAAGTTTGGAAAATTCACTCAAATTTATGTCGTCACCTTTAGACATTATTTTCTTAAGCATTTTGCCCGCAGCAGGTTCAATCCACCATTTTTCACTAAACGAATTGACTAGATGTCTTTCTAGTTCTGCAGCTCGTATCGCGGCTATCATGTAACTTGGTACATACATTATTGATTCAGGAAGAATATGATGCAGCATCCAATATTCTCCTGGAACTTCAATGCCCATATACCTTTTGATTAGTCTCTCGTATAGCCTACTTGATTCAAAAATTGTAAGGTCTTTTTTCCAGAAATCCATTTTCATTAGTGAATTTGCGGTATAAAAAACGATAAAAAAAAGCTCCATGAATTTGTCTCTCAATACTATTTCTGATAACGCCTTTTCATTTGTAATTCCAATGTCCTTCAAATATAACGGATTTCTTGTTAATCTTTCGATTAGTATTGAGAATATTTCTGCTACTCCCATTGGAAATTTGTATTTTTCCCAATAATTTAATTTCGTATCAATCGATGAGGCGTGTATAGCGTGTCCTGTTTCATGATAACAGCTTTGCAAGTCAAAGTACGGGCTTTCACTCTTGTATAATATCCGTATATCCTCAGGAATTTTTACAAAGAAGCAAATCGGTGACGGATATTTATTAGGTCGATCTGCGATATCAAACTTAATTCTAGAAAAATCAAACCCAATAAAATCTAAGGTTTTTCTAACTGTGCGTACAGGATTAGTTTTGGAAAAATATTTTTCAATATCTAGAAAAATTCTGTTTCGAAAAAAATAAAAATCATCATAGTATTCGACATCTTTTCCGATTAATTTGCTAGCATATTGCATCTCATTTCTAAAGGGTTTTTCTGCACGTTGACCTAAATCTGTAATCAGTTTCTTAAGATCCAATAGACCTATTTTTTCACTCAATAGATATCCATCCAGGGGAGTAAGTGGTTTCTTTGAAGTCCCATTTACTTTGTCAGAAAAGTTAGAATAGATTTCTCTTATTCTTCTAAAACGGGAATTGATTAGTGGGGAAATGTATTTTGTCTTTTTGACAAACTCGTCATATACAATTTTTCTTTTTTTGTGATCCTTTTCATGAGTATTGAATTGTCTCCAATTATTCCAATTCACTTGTTTTCCATTGAATTTGAAATCTTTACTTTTTACCTTCGTTCCTCTCAATTCATGCAATTTCAGTTCAAGAGGCTTTGTTTCGGATTCAGAAATATTTTCAATTGAAGAAAGGAGCAATGCTTTAGGTATAGAAAATGACCTCACAAATATCTCTGAGATGAGTAACTTCATTTTGGCTAAGTGTTCTATATTCTGCCTGTCATAATCATAACCGGCAAATTGTAGATATTGTTCATTGGTTTCAGCAGAGTATAGAATCTCATCTAATTCACACCATTCTGCTAGATTCAACAAAATAACACTAGATAAAAAGATATTTAAGTTGCTTAACGGACTCTTGGAAAAACTTTGTCCTATTGAGACAGTATGATTGAAAAAATGCCATAATATGATACAAATTTGTTTAGAAAATATTACCAGCAGGTTATTCAAATATGACACTTTAATTTAACGACTTGTGATTTGTCTAGATCATATGACTAGCTTTACAAACCAGTGGAATAAAGAGTCTAAAAAAGACCCCACAGAAAGAATTAGAGAAAGCCTGAAATCGCAAAAACCTCTAAAACCAACTATGGAATCTGCAAAAAATAGACTGGGAATTCAAACTCAAAAACTAGATACATTCTTGGAAAAATTAAAATCAAAAGATAGAACGCTTTTTAACCAAATTGTTACACATTTACAAAATCATGACAGCCAACAAAGCAAAATGCTTTCGAATGAACTCTCTCAAGTACGAAGAACGATAAAAACAATTTCCCAGTTAAAAATGTCCCTTGAGCAGGTACATATGAGACTAGAATCCACTATTGATATTGGAGATGCCCTTACTGCACTCAAACCGGCAGTTGGAACATTATCAAAAGTAAAAACTGGATTATCTGGACTTATGCCAAATGTCGACGTAGAATTGGGAGAAATTAATGATGTCTTTAGTGATATCATGGTAAATGCTAACAGTACTTCTGATATTGGCTTCGCACTAAATCCGTCAGGTGGAGATGCAACAAATATTCTTGCAGAAGCAAGCATTGTAGCGGAGCAAAGGGTCACCGACAACTTCCCAGATGCGCCCATGGGGACATACAATCGAAATGCTAGATCCTCACTAGGAGAACACACAGAATAATCACTGGACAGATATCCGGTAATTGAAAGTAATTGATTTGTATACGTCAAATAGAAAAACGCAATGACTATAACCAAAAGAAGAGTCCCCGGTAAAGGGTCAATAGTAATCTCAACATTTCAATCCAGACAAACTGCAAATCGGATAGCAAAAGCTATGATTTCTAAGAAACTTTGCGCCTGCGTAAATATTATGAAAATAAAATCTTTTTACTATTGGAAAAACAAGATCCAACATGAAGATGAGTATCTCTGTTTTTTTAAAACTGTTTCTTCTGCTAAATTAAGTAAGGAGATAAAGAAAATCCATCCGTACCATGTACCAGAAATTGTGGAATTGCGGTTGGATAGCGCCAATAAAGATTACCTGGGATGGTTAACTAAATCTGTATCTTAAAGATCTGGCTGACTGAATTACCTTATTGCGTAGCGTAGAAGGCCAACAATGCCTCCTAAAGAAGAAACTCGAAGTCCTATGTCAGTAGAAGCGTCAACTCCATATATCCTTCCTCCAATCGTCTCTGTTATATTCAATAAATCAATGAATTCATGCTCATTGATCTTTTCTAAGATCGCGTTAGAATAGATTAGACTTTCTATCGACTTGTTAACCACAGCAGATTTAACCTCGTTTACGCCAATGGCATACTTTGGATCACCTTTGTGAATGAGATAAAAAAGATTATCCAGTAAGGACGAGACAATTCCGATTTTACTGCTCTTCAATAATTCTTTTAGTGATTCGGAACGAAGAGATACAAAAATACCATCTTCGCCTGCTACATCTACTCCTTCTAAAATGGAAATTTTGTCATTAATTTCCTTGGCAAGGTAATTAAAAAATCTCCTCTTGGTTTCTCCAGGCCCAAATAATACTATCATTTGCTCTTGTGAGTGTAGGTTAGTAACACTCTTAATCCCTCTCAGAATTTCATCAAAAAAAGTATCTATATTTGCGTTTACGGTCTTAGAACCCTGAAACCTTTTTCCACTTTGACCGGAATAAATATTGGGTAGGATCTTTACATGAGTCCCGGTTACCAATCCTATTGCCGCTTCCTGAATATCAATTGAAATCAGTACATAGATAGTGTTACTGCCAGAATTTCCTATTATGTCAGTTTGAATTTTTTTCCACTGCTTCTTTTCTAATATAATCATATCGTCAACTTTGATCGATATAGAATGATGAACTCCCTTGGGAACTAATTGATTATCGCTATTTAGTATCGTTCCTCCTATTCTTATTCTGTCTACGGTTCCGTCAAACTTTATGTCATCAATTCTTAGTAGTATTCTTATTTTTACTCGCTCACCCTTATCGGGTCTGGAAAATTCAGACTTGTGTTTTATAGATCTAGTTGTATCTGTGATTATGTTGTCATCAAGCTCAATTATCCTTCTTAAGGAAAAAAGGTCATCCAGATCTTCTGGAATAATTGCCTTGGATTTATCAGAATGCTTAGAATCACGAACAATCATCTGTATTATCTTTCACATTGTCTTATTGTTATCTTGCGAGTTACGTTCAGAATTTAATTTTGAGCTGTTGTCATTTTGACCTTGTTGTTTTGAAGATTCAAGGTAACTATTTACCCATTCTTGAGTTATTACCCCAGATTCAACCAAATTTACTAAGGCGTTGGGTGATGCTTCCCCTGTTACTTTTCCATTTTTCCTTCGTGTTTGTCTCCATTTAAGTTGAGTGTTTCCGGTCTTTGAGGAATAGATTATGCCCAGCACTTCCTTGGCATTTACAAATGTCATTTCACGAATTTTTTTTAGGGTCACCTTATCAGCCGCCTCAATATAAATTGCTCCAGGACCCTCCTCACGCTCAGGAAATATTTCAAAGTCATGCATATAACTTTCGGTAATAAAGGATCTACATGTACTTATGATGATAAACCTTCTAAAACTCTCTAGTGAACACGCGGCCTCTATTAGTACCAATGTGTTGATAGGATTAATTGCTATTTATCAAGTTTCTGACAAGAATTTCAGAAGATGGAACTTGTTAATTCAAAAAATTCATGGTAAGTAAATATCATTTCAGGTACAAGCTTTGTCTAAAAAACAAGGAGGACAAACTCCTAACTCAAGATCTACTTCATATTGACATCAGTAGGGCTATTCCGTCATTGTTTGTCCATTGGTATTACCTTTTTCGACACTTAAAAATTAGATTGTAAATGTGCACATAAACCTCCTAATTAAGATTTGATTTTTACTTTGAGCTTGCATCTGACCATAAATAGCTAAAATATTCTTTCGCAAATCCCGTAAGTCCTATATGATTTGCCCAAATTGCTATCGGTTCCACAGCACCCCTTTCATTTCTTCCATTTCCGAGGAGAATCATAACTTGACTTATGTCTCCAATCACACCTCCGCCAAACATATTGTTCTTAACTCTGACCTCGGCAACTCTTGAAATTGTGAGGATAGTTTCTTTACTTGTATTTTCAGAAACAAGTACAGCTATTTTTACTCCTTTTTCAGATAACGTTCTTAACGTGGCCTGAATGAGGCCAACAATATTTTCTGCCCCCTGTGGCAGTGCAATAAGTAATTCTTTCTTACAATTTTGAATTATTTCTTGTACCTTATTTGCAATGTTGAAAAGACCCATTACTACCCATATTTCGGGCCTCTCTTTAATCCCGGTTTTTTCATATATTGGCATCAGTTCTCGAATTATCATTTCATTGTTAGAATCCATCTTTTTCTCAATCAATGTCCTAGTTGCTTCTGTTGCTGTTTGAGGTGAATTTGGAAAGAATTTTTGCGGTCTTGAGCTATTAGATTCAATCCAGCCCCTTTCTTCTAATGAATTTAAAACTTCGTATATTTTCGAGTACGGCACACTCGATTTTTTGCTAAGCTCCGAAGCTGGCATTGACCCATTCTCAAGCAATGAAATGTAGACCTTAATTTCATAACTCCCTAAACCTATCTCTTCCATCGCTTTCTTGGTCTTATCAGATAAACTCATAATATTAGTTGAAGTGGGTTACAGAAACATGCTATATATTTCAAGTGCAATTTGTCGCAGTTATATAAGTAAACTTCTCACCCTATTATTAGTTACATTATACTTATATAGGAAAAATACAAAGTCGACATGAAACCTAGGTGAAATTAAGTGGAATTAATACAAATATCTAACCGTACCGTAAATAAAGTTAATACAGACAAGAGAACTATACGATTTACTCAGAGCATTTGCCCAGATTGCAATATGATTCTTGATGCGGAAGTTTTTGAAAGAGAAGGTAAAGTCTTCATGACAAAAACTTGTCCGACACATGGAGAATGTGAGGAACTATACTTTGGTTCCTACAAGATGTATAATAAATTTAGCACATATTGGATGGATGGAAAAGGTGCACACGCACCGAATGTAATGGTAGACAAATGTGCATGCCCGACTAATTGTGGATTATGCACAAACCATTTGTCACACTCTGGTCTTGCTAATATGATAGTTACAAACAGGTGTGATCTTACATGCTGGTATTGTTTCTTTTATGTCAAAAAGGGCCTAGAAGGTGCATATTTGTATGAACCTACACATCAGCAAGTTCGAGCCATGATGAAAACCTTAAAGGCAGAAAAGCCAATTGCTGGAAATTCAATCCAAATCACTGGCGGTGAACCAATGCTTAGGGACGATATCACTGACATCATTAGAATCATGAAAGAGGAGGGCGTAGACCACGTGCAAATGAATACAAATGGTATAAAATTGGCCCTTTCACCAGAAACAATGCGTCAAGTGAGAAATGCAGGTGTAAGCAATCTATATTTGTCATTTGATGGAGTAACTCCAAGAACTAATCCAAAGAATCACTGGGAAGTTCCTTATGCTCTAGAATCTGCAAGAAAAACAGGTACCACTGTTGTGTTTGTACCCACTGTAATAAAATCAATTAATGATCACGAGCTTGGCCCAATTATTCGATATGCGCAAAAACATCTTGATGTAGTACACGCTGTAAACTTCCAACCAGTCTCATTAACGGGGAGAATGGGCAAAAAAGAGCGGGAAAAATATAGAATTACCATTCCAGATTGTATAGAAAGAATCCAAGAACAAACAAATGGTGAAGTATCCGTAGACGATTGGTTCCCTGTTCCATCCTGTATGCCATTGACAAATGTTATTGAGGCATTTAGTAAAAAGCCAAAATACGAACTTTCAATTCACTTTGCTTGTGGAGCTGGAACGTATGTATTTGAGGATACTCAAACCAAGAAGTTAATTCCACTCACATCATTTGTTGACCTCAAAGGAGTCTTAGAATACTTTGAAGAAAAGGCTGACGAAATAAAATCAGGCGCAAACAGATACTGGTCAATGTTACAAGTAATCAGGAAATTAAATCAATTCGTAGACAGAGACAAACAACCTCATGGATTGAATCTTGCAAAAATGTTCTCGAGTATATTGCTGAAGCGTAATTTTGACTCAGTAGGTTCATGGCATGTTCGTTCGCTCTTTTTGGGAATGATGCACTTCCAGGACAAATATAATGAAGATCTTGAGAGACTGCAGAGATGTGATATTCATTATTTGACTCCTGACTTGCGAATTATTCCATTCTGTGCGTTTAACGTAATTCCAGAATGGTACAGAGATAGAATACAAAAGAAATACAGCATTCCAGTGGAAGAATGGGAAAAAGCTCATGGACAAACTCTTGAAGCAGGTTTGTATCGAGGTATTATGAGAAGAGGCAAACCCGAAGCCCAAATGGGATGTGCAATGTCAGAAATGCACAAGGCAGCTGCCGAGTCTATGGAAAACGACGACCACAAAGCCGTTGAATTAAGAAACGGAATGGCCGGCGCCTAAATTTTTATTCTAACCACCTTTTATTTTTAATATCATTATAAGTATGCCATCAAATTCTGCAAGTTAATTTATTAACATTCTATAATACTGGAGTGAAAACAGAATAAGATTTAATTGAATGCAGTTTCCAATTTTCACAATGTCTAATATGAAATATATTCAACTTGAACCTCAAGGAGAAATTGCTCTGCTCAGAATAAACAGACCTGAAGCACTAAATGCAATGAATATCGATGTAATTTCCGAGCTATCTAAAACAATTGATATTGTAGGCGCAGATGAAAGTATCAAAGTCATAGTCATAACAGGGGCAGGGGAAAAATCCTTCTGTGCTGGTGCAGATATCTCATACATGGTAAACATTGATCCTATTTCGGCAGAAAAGTATGCCTCCTCAGCACAATCGGTACTGAACAAAATTGAACGCTTGAATAAACCAGTGATTGCAGCAGTAAACGGGTATGCATTGGGCGGCGGTTGTGAATTAGCGATGGTTTGCGATATTCGGATTGCATCAAGTAATGCTAAACTCGGTCAGCCTGAAGTAACTATTGGGATCCCTCCGGGTTGGGGAGGAACGCAAAGGTTAATGCGGTTGGTTGGACCTGCAAAAGCAAAGGAATTAGTTTTTACGGGGAGAATGGTATCCGCTGATGAAGCCCTTCAACTAGGTCTGGTTAATGCAGTGATTAGTATGAATGCAGAAGATGATCTACCTCCAGAGGCACCAAAAGATGACAAGGTGAAGGAAAAGGAGCGGAATATTCAGATTGCAAGACTTCTCAATACAAAGCTTTTAACTGAATGCGTTAACTTGGCCAAACAAATTGCGAAGAACAGTTTTAACGCTGTGAAAGTCAGTAAAATGTTGATTAATAGAGGTATGGACGCAGATTTGGAGACAGGCCTTCGTTTAGAGATTTACGGCTGGTCTTTATGTTTTGCACATGAAGATAGACAAAAGATGATGTCAGAATTTCTAAACAAAAGCAAGAAGTGAAAAATACTCTCTTCTCAATTTATTTTGAATCAAGATTTAGAAATTACTCTGGCGGGACCACTTGGACGACAAACATGGGCTCTACTTTGAATTTTAGAACTGGCAAAACCCTGTTCCATTGACTGTCCGATTTTGCGTGCGTTTTTAGTATTATCTGTGAATGCAATCATCGAAGGTCCAGCGCCGCTTATGGTTACTGCTAGGGCGCCAGAACTAATTGCATTTGATTTTACTTCTTCATATCCTGGAATAAGACTCTTCCTGGCAGGTTCTACAATTAAATCATTCATCCCTTTCGATAAAAGTCTCGTATCTTGACTAAAAAAACCACTTACTATCATACATGCATTTGATAAATTTCTTGTATGATCTTCCATTGGTATTTTTTTTGGTATCACGCTTCTCGCATGCGCTGTTTTCTTAATTGGAGTTATCAAGTTGGGAACGCAAACTACCATGACCAGATCTTTAGGAGTGTCTATTCTGATAAAATCAAGGGAGGGGAATGTTCTTACAACCACAAATCCTCCAAATAGAGAAGCGACAACATTATCGTAATGCTTTACACCCGCACTTCCTACTTCACCTTCTGCAGCGAAATCTAGTAAATCATTTTGGGTTAATTTGCATTGAAATAATTCGTTGAATGCCGTAACGGCCGCTGCACTGGATGCAGCACTGCTACCCAATCCAAGTCCAATCGGAACTCCCTTGGTGATCCTAATGTCAAGATCGTTTTTAATTTTCTTTTTTTGGGCGATTTTCATAATCGCGAGGGTTGCGGTATTTTCTTCAACTGTGGACGGAACGTTAGCATTATTATCTAAGGTGATTCTAATTTTTCCATTCGTTGTTGATAGCTTGTGGATAGAAACGGTATCATAAAAAAGATCTATTCCCAGACCGAATACATCAAAGCCTGGACCTAAGTTGGCCGTTGAGGAAGGGGCTGTTGCTTTACAAAAATCAAATGATTCTTTCATATGCAACTAATCTGCCTTTTCTTCACCTAGATTAAGTACTCTTGAGAGTGCTGCAGTTAGATTAACCATACCACTCATTGTTAAACTTGACACGAGAATTGGATTTTGCATTAATTTATTTTTTGATAAGGCATGTAACAGGTCCTTGCTTAGTAGGGAATATTCGCTATTTTTTTCACTTTGCAACGAATCTTCTAGATATGATCTAGAGGACCATCTGACAATTTCTTGCAACTTGTCGATAACAAGGTCTCTTTTTGTCATCACGTCTATTTGGGATACATTCAAACGTAGTCTTACAGAGGTTGCTATCAAGGCTATTGAAATAAAATTTATAGGGCTAGAAGAGGCTAAAATCCCGTCAAAAGTAAAAATGTTTATCTTGTTATCCGATTGAAAGTTGGAAACGAAATAAGGACCACTAGCCCTGAATATAAATAACTCAATTTGACCAGGGGTATCTACAACCACAAAGTCTGGATTCAGCCCAAAAACCTCCTCCTGAATTTCGTCAAGTTTAGTAGCTATCAAGTCAGCGGCCATAATTAAAGCGCCATTTGGTCCTAGATTGTGTTCAGACATTAATTTGGAGATATCAATATAGTTTCTCACATCAACATCAGGCTCATATGGCAAAGAAAGCACACCCGGATCTAGATTCAATGAGATTGGATAGAAATTATTATCCCTATACCATTGAATTATTTTTGATGTAAGAAGTGATTTTCCAGATCCTGCCGTGCCGGTGACAAAAATTGATTCCAAATATATTTGAAAAACAAAGGGCTGAATATATTAATTCTATTGATTATTATATGACTAGATACCATTTTCCATTGACCGGAGTTGAAATGGAGAGTTATTGCGGTTGCAGTAAGCCTTATTCCATTTCTATTGCTATTTTCCTTTACCCCAGTTTCACCAGCTGATGTGTTTTCGGTAGGAGCAGTACCATTTTTGCTTTCAGTGTCTGCTGTTATGGTTCGAATCCTATTGCAGGCATACAGGTTTAGATATTTTATCAACCACTTCATAGGCCCCAATTATAGCACAACGCTCAAGACCATGAATGCGAGGATAGCCGGTGAATTTGTTACCCAGACAACTCCCTCATTTATTGGCGGTGAAATAGTAAGAATTGCATGGCTAATAAAGAATGGAGTATCGGCAGGGAGGGCTGCGTGGGTAGCCACAGCAGAAATAATTGCTGACGTTTTTGTAGGAAGTATTTTGGCATTCATTGCAGGAACCGTGGCTATCATTAGTGGAGGTTCTTTTATTGGTATTCTGGTTATACTCGTTGCGATACCAACATTTGCATTTTGGTTTGCAGTAGTTGTATTATCTGCAAATAGGAATATTCAGTTACCAAATTTTGCTATTAAATTGCTTAAAAGATTCTTATCAAAAGAAAGATCACAACGCCTAATAAATTCTACAAATATCGCTTTGGCGGATTTGTGCAAAATGAGCAGAGAAAATTTCACCTCATTTAATTCGGTGAAAGTACTATCAGTTGGAATGGCAATAACATTCGTGGCCTTTATTTTTCAAGGGATTTCATTTTTAGTACTGGCGCAAGCAGTTGGTCAACATGTTGGATTTTTTCAATCATTTATGTCCACATCCGCGTCCACTGCACTATCAACTCTACCGATTACCATTGGAGGATCAGGTTTAGCAGAATTAGGCGTATGGGCCTACATTACGAATATTAGTTCCATTCCTAATTTAGCTGATGTTTTGAATTCGTCTCAATTATCCGTAATCATAGCATGGAGAATTGCTACATACCATGTACCCTTGATCATAATGTGGATAGCTCTTATGAGGATTACAATTGGTAAGGATTCCATTGCAAATCAAATCAAGTCTAAGAATTGGGACAATAGCTAGTAAGTGCCCAGAAAATGATGATGTGCGAATGTAATTGAGGTTCTAAGTAATGAATAAATTAAAAGGGAAAACAGTCGTTATCACCGGAGCTTCATCTGGTATAGGGAGATCAACAGTATTTGAATTTATCAAACAACAAGTAAAATCTATTGTACTTGTTTCTAGGAATAAAGAGCGTTTGTCAGAAGTTGCATCAGAAATTAATGGAAAATGCGAGTCAATGGTTGTAGCATGCGACGTATCGAATAAAACCGAGGTCCTAAGAATGGCAAAGGATGTACTTTCAGTTCATGATGTTGACATACTGGTAAATAATGCAGGAATCGGAATTTTAGGAAATGTAAATAATCAGTCAATAGAAGATATGGAATCAGTTACCAAAACAAATTACTTTGGAATGATCTATTGCACAAAGGCATTTCTAGGGCCTATGATAAGTCGGAAAAATGGGCACATCGTAAATGTCGCGTCACTGGCTGCAAGTTTTGGTATACCTGGGTTAGCTGCATATTGCGGATCAAAATTTGCAATGTTGGGTTTTTCTGAATCCCTACAGCATGAATTGCATGGGACAGGTGTCAGTGTTACCGTTGTAAGCCCAGTTGGTGTCAGAACAAATTTTTTCTATCATCCATCTTTTGGAAATAAATTCAAGAGTAAGGAACGATTTTATCTGGATCCTAGAGCTGTATCTAAAGAAATCATAAGGGCCTGCACATCAAAAAGATTAGAAATAGTTATACCATTCTACATGCGTGGTGGAATATGGTTAAAACATACGATACCTTATATAGTAAATCCAATTGTTGGTACTTCTTTCAGAAAACTTTTGAACACTAAAAATTGAACCGGTTATTCATTCATCTTCATCTCCATCTTCACCAGAACTTGTTGATGTCTGTAAATCCGATTCTACATCCATAAGCTGAAGATCTTCTAATTCAAATTTGAATATTGCATTCATTTCAAGATTGTAATCTGTTTTTAATAATTCAACTAGCTTTGTACTTAATTCACCCTTAAACATTTTTATCTTAAATTCATAAATGAATCCTTTTAGAAATTCCGAAATTTTCAAATTATTAGGTACGTCCAAACCTTCTATTATTGTTCTCCCGTCAGAAAGTGCTTCGTATATTTGCAAGTCAATTTTGTGCAAATCTTCATAAACAGCCAAAATATATCCAGATCTTGTCAAAATTTCGGGTTTATCAAATTGCACAGCTTTAATTTCATCTTCTGCCCATTGTGGGAGCGTGCCATCACCTCCAGCGGATTCACTCTTTGAGCCTTTATTTGAAACTTGACTTTTTGACCTTGGCATGACTAATTTTATAATGATGTACCACATTTACTTTCTAAAAAACTTTCTAGGTAAAGATCGTTAGATAATTAGCAAATAAAATTGATAATAGCAATGCCTGGACAAACTGTATTTATTTGATCTATATTTCAAGATAAATCAATTATTGCTTTCACTAATCAACATTTGTATCATTGGTATTTTGAGGTATGAAGCCATAGATATTTTTTAATATGATTTCATGATTAATCAATTCAATAGAGCTCAATCACGCCATTAGGCTAAAAGCCTTTAATGTTTTAGAAACTATAGACGATTAAGTTGACAATAAACAAAATTTATAGTCATCTAAACTCTGTTCGCACAATGAGTGTTGGACAATTAATGGAACCGCCTTTGATAATATCCAAGGATGAGGCACTGTCGAAAATCATAAGCACTCTAATAGAAACTGAATCCTATGATATCTTTATTGATTTGTCTGGAAAAATAGCTGCTTTGAATATAAGGGATATAATTGGAAATAAAGATATAAAAACTACCAGACCATCGTTCGTTGGGAAAATTATTCCAGCTTTGAATATTGAAAGCCGAGTTGGCGAAGCGGCAAGAATAATGAGCCATTATAGGATGAGAACTTTGCCCGTGATTCGCAATGGTAACATTGAGGGACAAATTTCAGCTCGGCGGATTGTTGAATTAATCCGAAAGCAATTAACTGAGAAGAAACTTGGAATTGTGGCATCCAGTGTGATGACCGGCGATCCCATAGTTATCGATTCTCACAAAACTGTAACAGCTGCTAAATCAATGATGAAAAGGAAGCGAATTGATCATTTACCAGTAGTTGATAACGGGCGTCTTATAGGTATCATAACTTCAACTGACATAATGAATATAATGTCACCTCCTGAAAGGATAGGTAAAAAATCAGTTGGTATTGATAATACTGAGGATAACCTTTCAATTGAAGTTTCTGGATTGGTAAATAATGATGTAATTACCGCTGGCGTAGATGAAAGTGTCCAAATTGTATGCGATAGAATGTTGAGTTCGCGGTCTACTTATTGCATAATAAAATTATGGGATGAAGTTCAAGGCATAATTACTTATAGAGACATTATAGCACTTTTGGGAGAAAAGATAGAGGAAGAGATTCCCCTGTTTATCGTGGGATTACCAGATGAACCATTTGACGCGGAATTGGCTAAATCCAAGTTTGCAAATATCACTAGATTTATGAGGAGGATTCATCCTGATATAGAACAGGCCCGTTGCCATATTAAATTGAGGAGCGTCCAAGGATCAAGGAAGAGATACGAAATAGATGTGCATATAAGTTCTACTCATGGTAACATTTCTTATAAGAATGTCGGCTGGGACTTGGCAAAGCTCTTTGATGAAATGACCAATGCTCTGAAAAAAAAGGTTTCGCAAAAAAATAAAAGAACACTAAAGTAAGCTTAGATGGCCAAGAAAGAACCATTAACATTAATATCAAATGTAATGACCCAACTTTATGATGCTCTGCTACAGGATAGATAGTTGCAAAACAAAAGTTTACTCTTCTACTATTCCACTAGTATAACTGGAGTATGCCATACAATATAAACTAGATATTGTTTTATCATTTAAGGAATACTACTAGGCTTAATTGATATTGGTAGTTTCAATCACATTTAGGCTAAGCATAATTCTTCGTTTAATACGTACTGATATACATTTGCTACTTCACCACAAATTCTTGTTGAGTGAATTCTTATACTATTTTGAATTTCTCCTCCATCTACCCCTATACCTTGTTCACCGAGTATAGATCCGGGTTCAATTGGTTTGTCGCTGGGAATGTATTGATTACCGGGATATGGTTCTAGGGTGATCCTTTCTTCTCCCAAAATTCCTAAATCTCGCACTGAATTGGACATGATCCGGCCACCGTCATTTAGGATTATGTTAATATTAAAAAATCGTCTAACATTGACCATCGCTGAATACATATCAAATTCCTTTCCGGTTATGATATAGTCAATTAGACCTGATTTGGGAACGAATTTTGAAAAATAATCGTATCCGGAATCATTTGTTAAGAATATTACCCTGATTCCATTCTTGGGATCAAGAATTTTTATTTGGTTTTTCTGACAAAGATCAACTAATTTTAATCTACGAAATGTCTTGTCAGATCTTGCTACTACAATTTGATGATATACTGAATTTTCTCCCAGTTTTGCGCGCAGGTTTACCAGGTCCTCATAGATTTCGGGATGGGATTCTTTTATTGAGTTTCCAAAGAATTGCCAATTCCAAATATGTTCTCTATTGATGACAAGGTTGTCGGCACTTACCATCATAGCGTTATTCCCAAGCAATATTCTATGAGTAGATGCAAAAACACTATCTCCCAATTTTTTGATACCTCCTGATAAATCTAAAACGCCACCACCTGATTTTCCGGCAATCTTGTAAATATAAGGGGCATTACCTTGTGGTCGAGCTCGTGCTGCAACGTAGCTTGTGGCTTGATACGGTACTTTCATCTTGCCAACATACTCAGAAGAAGCACCAACTACAATCTCTGGCAAAATTTCACCCAAATGGTGAAGACCAAAATCTTCGGAAGGTCTTAGAACTTTTAGGCCCCTTTTCAGGAAATGTCGATAATCTTCATCTGAAATTACTCCCTTCTCATGTATTAATGATAAATGTTCATGGTATCTTGACTCTACTGGTTCCACACTTTAATCATCAATAAGGTGTATTATCTAGTTTTAAGGAACAACTATTCAATTAAGAAACTTCATAAATCACTTGCCTTTACCTCTAGACAATTGACAAGAATATCCAACTTGCTGACTGCATTATTTTTTATTGCTACGTTAACCATCCCATCATTTGCTTTAAACGCCGCTGGACCAAATGAAAAAGGTGCATATACTGATAATATAAGATTCATTCAGTATCTGGATGGAAATACCGCGCTACAAGAGATTAGAACGGGAAACCTTGATACCTATTATTTCAGGATACCTCTTGAAACGGTGGCATCAATTTCAAACGATACTAATTTAAAAATATACGAGAAAAATGCAGGTTCATTTGGATTCTTGTTGAATCCTGCTCCTTCAAAAAATCCTGATATTCTAAATCCCTTCCAGTTCAAGGAAATTCGTTTTGCAATAAATTACTTGATTAATCGTGAATTTGTAGTTGATGAAGTGTTAAACGGTTATGGGAGTGTTGAAATTGATCCGTTTGGAATCTCTTCGCCAGAATATGAGACTGTTATTCCAATTTTAGAAGCCTACAATTTCAAGTATAATCCTAATCTTGCTAAAGAAATAATCGACAAAACACTGAATTCAAACGGCGCAACAAAGATAGAAGGTAAATGGACGTACAAAGGCGCTCCCATCTCCATCAAGTTTATGATAAGAAGTGATGATCTGCCTAGAAAATCAATGGGGGAAATTCTTGCAAACCAGCTTGAAAATATTGGTTTTACCGTAGTAAGAGATTATGGTGATTTAAACAAAGCAAATCTCATTATCTATGGAAAAGATCCGCAAGAATTATCTTGGCAAATTTATACCGAAGCTTTCGGTGGAACTTCAGTATTTGTTAGATATAATAGTGCAACAATGTCTCAAATGTATGCTCCATATTTTGGCAGTATGCCCGGATGGGCTAATCCCTCGTTTTGGAATTATCAAAATTCCTCACTTGATAGCGTAACCCAACGTATTGAATATTCTAACTTTACCTCCCAAGAGGAACGCAATGAATTAGTTCGACAAGCTGTCAAATTAGGTATACAAGAATCTGTTAGAATTTTTGTCGCTCAAAATATCGATCCATATGTGGCATCATCATCAATTAAAGGCCTCATAAATGACTTTGGCGCAGGTATTTCTACAAGCAAATCTTTGATAAATGCAAGATCGGAAAAAAACTCAAGTACAATAAACGTAGGAGTCAAACAAATCTATCAAGGAGCATGGAATAATGTCGGAGGCTGCCAGGATATGTACTGCAGAGACATTCTATCATTAGTATCTGATTCAGCAACATCAAGAGATCCCTATAATGGTGAAGTAATCCCATTAAGAAATCAGTGGGTAAATATTACAACTATGGGTCCTGAAAAGAGACTTGCAGTAGACAAAGATGCCATTTCGTGGAATCCGGTCAGTCAAAAATGGCAAGAAGTTGGAACGAATGCTTCAAAGAGCAAAGTTACGTTTCATGTGATCTACTCAAATTGGCAAAACGGCCAACCAATGACTAAAGCTGACTTAATTTATCCATTTTATTTCATCTATGAATGGTCTTCAAAAATTAATTCAACCGATCTTACATATGATCCTGAATATGCAGCCCAAGCTCAAGTGGCCCTAAAGTATATTCGTGGTATTAAATTTCTAAATGATACTAACGTTGTATCCTTCGTAGATTATTGGCACTTTGACGACAAAGAAATCGCAGAATTTGCTTCAGTTTGGGCGACCTCTCCTTGGGAAATTAATGCAGCAATTGAGAGGTTGGTGAAAGACGGAGCATTCGCTTATACTAGATCAGAAGCTACTGTAAAGAATATTGATTGGCTATCATTGATAATTCCCAGTCACGCTCAAGCCATAAGACAGGAATTAGAAAAAATGAAATCCGAAAAATTTGTCCCTTCTTCATTGAAGGATTTTGTTACAGTAGGCGATGCTTTGAAAAGATATGATGCAAGTATTAAATGGTTGACAGAACACAATAATGCCATAATTAGTAACGGACCTTATGAAGTAACGAATTATAACCCTACAGGAAGAGTGATAACTCTTACCGCGTTCAGGGACAATTCGTATCCCTTTGCTAAAGGATACTGGTCGGCTTATGAAACTGCAAAACTGGCGAAATTTGAGCAGATTCAACATCCAAAAGTGGTCACAAGCGGATTGCCATTGAGTATCTCTGGTAATGTTACCATTGGAGGAAGCCATGATAGCAACGCCTCATTGACGTATTTTGTCTCGGATAAGAATAATCGCCTTATATCTCAAGGAGAAGCCAAATGGATGGATGATAAAGGTAATTTCATTATTACAATGAATGGTACTACAACCAAGGCAATGTCCATAGGACCAAATCAATTTGAATTATTTGTCAAAAGCGATTATGCGCTAAAACCTGATATCTATAAGGGTACTCTTATAGCTCTTTCCAGCACATTGGGATCCTAAGCTTAGAATTCCACGTGGACAAGTTGTCGCG